>Ga0157371_10002217_pt1 | contig 18797 bp, 12 predicted proteins | sample C45metaG_FD_113462 | JGI IMG/M metagenome (GOLD analysis project Ga0157371, IMG submission 113462) | Corn rhizosphere microbial communities from Kellogg Biological Station, Michigan, USA - C4-5 metaG | ecosystem: Host-associated > Plants > Roots > Rhizosphere > Soil | place: USA: Michigan...
AGAAGATAATAGCAAAGAGATTTCTAAAAATGTAGCTTCTTTATTAAAGAAAGAACGAGACAAGGGCATGGAGTCCTTAAATTATTATAGCCATTTTCAAAATAAGGCGTTCAAAGTAAAATTAGATTTTATTAATTTTCTTGTCTCGCAAAAAAAACAGAGGAAAGCAGTAGCAGCCTACGGTGCAGCAGCCAAGGGAAATACATTATTAAATTACTGTGGCGTGAAAAAAGATCTGATTGAATTTGTAGTAGATGCAAATCCCCACAAACAAAATAAATTTTTACCAGCAAGTCATATTCCGGTTGTTAATGAGAAATATCTAAAAGAACACAAACCTGATTATGTTATTATTTTCCCCTGGAATCTGAAAGCAGAAATAACTGAACAACTTTCTTACATAAAAGATTGGGGCGGAAAATTTGTTGTTCCGATCCCTTCATTAGAAATAATTGGTTGAGGATGAAAAAAATTCTTGTAACTGGTGCTACTGGTTTTATTGGTAATTACGTTGTTGAAGAATTGCTTCGAAGGGGGCATCATGTAATTGCAACTTCTTCAAAAAAAGAAAACGCGGTTGCTAAAAACTGGTTCAGGAAAGTAATTTATAAGCCGTTTGACTTTTCAAATTTTGATAGCACTGTAAATTATGTTGAATATTTTAATCATCCTGACTTGCTAATTCATCTTGCCTGGAAAGGATTACCAAATTATAAAAGTGATTTTCATGTCAAAGAAAATCTTCCTAACGATATCCGATTTTTGAAGAGCCTTATGGATAATGGATTGAAGGATATAACTGTTACAGGAACTTGTCTTGAATATGGCATGAAAGAAGGCTGTCTTTCAGAAAACATGGAGAGTGAACCAACGATCCCGTACTCAGTTGCAAAAAATGAATTAAGAAAGTTTTTAGAAAATTATGCATTTGTAAACCATGTTAGTTTTAAATGGGTAAGGCTGTTTTATATTTATGGAAAAGGACAGAACAGAAATTCGTTACTTTCACAACTTGAGAATGCCATTTTAAAAAAAGAAAAAGTCTTCAATATGAGCGAAGGCGATCAGGTAAGAGACTATTTATCAGTCGAGTTGGCAGCGCAATATATAGTGAAAATTGCTTTACAAAAAAAGACAACAGGAATTATTAATTGTTGCAGTGGCAAGCCTGTAAAAATTATTGATCTTGTTGAGAGTTATATTCGTGAAACAGAAACAGAAATTGAGTTAAATAAAGGTTTCTATCCTTACCCGGATTATGAACCAAAGGTTTTCTGGGGTAATAATTTAAAATTAAAAAAAATAATAAATGATAAGTGATCCAATCAGGGAATTTGAAGAAGAAAGAGTAAAACTGATCGAAGACAATGCCCGTAATACTGCTTTGAAGGAAGCGGCGAATCAATTTAATGAGCTGTCAAATAAGGCAAAATATTCTTATAATTTTTCCTGGATGGGGCGTCCAATTATTCAGTATCCACAAGATATGATAGCCATGCAGGAAATAGTTTGGAATATAAAACCAGACCTGATCATTGAGACTGGAATTGCTCATGGAGGTTCCCTTGTATTCTATGCCTCGCTGCTTGAATTAATTGGAAACGGCGAAGTGTTGGGAATTGATATTGATATTCGAAGCCATAATAAAAAAGCGATTGAAAATCACCCGATGTTCAAAAGAATCAATATGCTGGAAGGGTCTTCTGTAACACAAGAAATGGTAGAAAGAGTAAAACCTTTTACAGTAGGCAAAGAGAAAATTTTAGTTTGTCTGGATTCGAATCATACACATCAACATGTTTTAGATGAATTAAATCTTTATTCTCCATTCGTGAGTGTTGGATCATACCTTGTTGTTTTTGATACAATAGTGGAAGATCTTCCTGAAGGGTATTTACCAAACAGGTCGTGGAGTGTTGGAAATAATCCAAAAACAGCCGTACATAAATTTTTGAAGAATAATGACAACTTTGAAATTGATAAATCTATTGATAATAAACTCTTGATAAGTGTCAGTCCGGATGGTTATTTGAGAAGGGTGAAATAAGCACCAACAATTTTTAAAATTTTATGCCTAAATATAGTATTGTTTTACCGGTTAGGAATGGAGGAGAATACATAAAAGAATGTGTAGAAAGTATCCTGGATCAAACAGTAACGGACTTTAATTTAATAGTATTAGACAATTGTAGCACTGATGGGACGTTGGAATGGATAACGTCAATAAAAGACTCGAGAATTCAAATTTATCCTTCAGCAAAACCTCTTTCCATCGAAGAGAACTGGGGGCGGATACCGGATGTTGCTAAGAATAAATTTATGACATTTATTGGGCATGATGACTTATTGGACCACAATTTTTTAGAAGTTATGGATCGGTTGATAAATGAACATCCGGAAGCCGGATTCTACCAGGTGCACAGCAGGTATATAGATGAAAAAGGGAATAAAACCGGTTCCTGCAAACCAATGGATGAGATTCAGAATAGTTATCAATTTCTGGCGTTTTTTCTTTCCGGCATGTCAGAACTTACTATAGGCCAGGTAATGCTTTCAGATCGTTTTGACAAAATGAACGGCCTTCCAAAATATCCCCATCTTTTATTTGCTGATTTAGAATTATGGATCAACCTGATAAACAAACGCTATCGTGCAGTTGCTATGGAAGAATGTTGCTCTAAAAGAATTCATAACAGTAGTACTACCAATTCTTCTTCTTCTTTAATCTATTATTATTCATTTATAAAACTGCTTGAATATTTTATTAAACTAAAACAAAGTGATGTAAAGTTTGCTGAGGTATTTGAAAGGTATGGCCTGCAATTTTTAGCACCGTTTTCTAAAACAATTTCTCACCATTTATTGAGAATCCCTTTAGAAAAAAGAAATGGAATAAATGTAAAAGGCTTCCTGAATCAATTTAAAAGCATGCTTGAAATCCTGATTCCAAATAATGATTTTAATCCTGATCATAATTTTTCAATCAGGCTGGCCTCTGACATAGACAGTAATATTCTTTCGCGTAAGGCGTTTCTTTTATTTAAAAAGATATATTCAAGACCTTTGCTACACACATGAATCCATTTAAATTATCCATCTGTATTCCCGCTTTTAAAAGAATAGAATATCTGCAAAGATTGCTGGATAGTATTATTATACAAACTTTCAGGAATTTTGAAGTAATAGTAGCAGATGATAGTAATGATAATTCAGTCGAGTCTTTAATCCTTGACTACCAGGATAAATTCCCCATTAAATATTTTAAGAACGAATTTGCTCTTGGAACTCCTGAAAATTGGAATCATGCTATTTCAAAAGCAGAATCACCATGGATCAAACTAATGCACGATGATGACTGGTTTGCTGATGAAAATTCATTGCAAAATTTTTATGCTGCAACCGTTAAGCATCCTGAATGTTCATTCTTTTTTTCTGCTTATAATAATGTTGAAGAGAATTCCGGAATTTTCAAAAGCGTTTATTTAAAACCGTTCGCACATTTTCTTTTGTCACAAAATCCTTTAAATCTTTTTAAGAAACAATATATCGGTAACCCCAGTTGCACATTGATAAAAAAAGATTTAAAAATTACTTACGATAAAGAATTTAAATGGGTAGTTGATTTTGAATTTTATATTCGATGTCTAAAAGTGTCAAAACAATTTCATTATATCAACAAGATTTTGATAAATGTCGGCATTAATGATCAGCAGGTTACAAAATATACTTTCAGAAAGCCTGAAGTAGAAATTCCGGAGAATCATTTAATGATTGAAAAAATGGGAATCTCTATTCTTAGAAATATTTTTGTTTATGATTATTTTTGGCGATTGTATAGAAATCTTGAGATAAGAGATGTTAATGAACTGAATAAATTTTATGAGAAACCGCTTCATCCGTTACTTCAACAAATGATTCATTTTCAAAGTAAAATCGCTGCTGATGTTTTAAAAAAAGGCCTATTTTCAAAGATCTTTATGGCAGCTAATTACCTGATAAGTCTTTTAAAAAAAACAAAAAAATAAAGGAATTTTATTTAAAAATTTACGTGCCTGAACTTTCCATTATCATTATCAATTATAAAAGTGCTCAATTAATTTGCGATTGTGTGCAATCAATTTATGCTCAAAATTCTTCTTTTAATTTTGAAATAATTGTTCTTGATAATGATTCGAAAGATGGAAGCAAGAAAAAAATTCTTGGCCTTTTTCCAAACATTATCTGGATAGAAATGAATTATAATTCCGGCTTTGCAAGAGCCAACAATGAAGGAATAAAAAAATCGAACTCAAATGTTGTTTTACTGCTAAATGCTGACACAATTGTAGAAAATAATGCGATTGAAAAGTGCTTCAATAATTTTCAATTTTCAGAATATGTCGGGTGCGGCGTTCAGTTATTAAATCCTGATGGCAGTCCACAGATCTCCGGGAATTATGCAATGAAAGGTGGACTGAATTACCTGCTGCCATTGCCTTTCCTCGGAAACCTGTTAAAATCTTTTGCTAATAGTCTCAATGTAAAAAAACCAAATGTTCCCGAAGCTTCGGGAGTGGTAGAAGTTGATTGGATCAATGGCGCTTTTCTGATGGTAAAGAAACCGGCTATTCAAAAAGCAGGATTAATGGATGAAGATTTTTTTCTGTATGCAGAAGAAGCAGAATGGTGCAGCCGACTGAAAAAAGTCGGAAAATTATGCATCTTTGGAGATATTCATATTATTCATTTGCAGGGAGAAACTTCCAATGAAACTTTTGCTTCCTCTGGTAAAGGATACATGAATTTATTTGACCGGAAAGGTCTTCAGATTATGTTGTCTAACCTGGTTAGGATCAGAAAAGAATTTGGCATCGGCTGGTTTATTTTTATCCTGTTGGTTTATACTTTTGAAATACCGGTATTCTTTATCGGTGTATTAATTTCTAAAATATTTTTTTCAAATAAATATTCGTTTACTGCCGCAAAAAATTATGCGATAAATGTTTTTAAAATTATCAGGCTTTCTCCGACCATTATCAATGCCCGACCTCATTTTTATAAAGTTCTATAATAAATGTGCGTCCGGTTTTTTCTTCCTGGTTGCATAATAAACGATCGTTGCAATCAGTAATAATGCAACTATAATATTTGCGATAATACTAATGATACGACCGGTAAAAAAGGATTTCGGCTCAAAGCGAAACTCGATTGTATGGTTTCCGGCAGGAATATACATGCCGCGCAGAACATAATCTGTTTTTACATAATCTGCTTTTGTTCCGTCAATAAATACATTCCAGCCTTTTGGATAATACACTTCACTGAACACGGCAAATTGCGGAGTCGGTGCAGTGAATTTATAATCAATCAGATCATTTAAGTTCTGCACCAATTCGATGCTTGCAACAGAATCATATTTTGGTTCCTGTTTAATAAGTGTTTTGAATTTATTTTCGACGATTGCAGTGTCTCTTAAATTCGTGTTGTCAAGCGCCGCCATTTCCTCGTCTGCATTCTCAACAAATTTGATTCCCTTTACGAGCCAGCAATTTCCAAACGCATTTGGATTTAATTGCGCAACCGGTTTCCCTGTTTGTGGATCAGTCACAATGAAATATTTGGTATTCAACATATCAAATACCTGCATATTTCCTTTGCTTAATTGCCGGGTAATAATATCATTGTATAGATCTAATTTTGCTGGATGATATCCGCCAATGGCGTTAAAATGATAAGGCGTAATACCATCACTAAACGGATCACCAACTGTTTCATTAAATACTCTGAAATTAGCGTGATCAGGATCCTTCAGTATTTGCATATCAGCTTGAGTAGGAATAAAAGCAGCTTCAAAATCTTCAGGTTCTACGAACTTTTCCTGGTTCAAATACCGGGAAGCAACACCAATCAAATCATATCCGTTCAGAACGATCAAACCTGCAACAAGAATAGTTGCAGATATTTTTTTCTTTAAAAACATTGCCATTAAAAGAACGGCAAGAGCAATTAAAATAAATGATCTCAACAAATCGCTCCCCATCAGGCTTTTTCTGTCGCTTTGCAGAGCCGAAATAATGCTTCGACTGGTTTGCTCAGCCTGCTCTTCCATTTGTGGAGGCGCTTGTTGGCCAGCAGGAACATGTAACATGCTTTGTTTAATTCCTTCGCGGAAAGATTTGTCATTCGGACCGGTAAAAGAAGCGGTGATATAAAATCCGATAAGAAGAACAAAAATAATTCCTGTAACAATTACCGTCGATTTTAGTTTTTTCCACGCTTCTTCTAAATCCTCTGTTGAAATTAATTTAGTGACTGCAAGTACGCCAAGCAATGGAAAACAGAATTGCGGAATTACCAAAGCCATTGTAGGCGCCCGAAACTTGCTGTAGAAAGGAAGATAATCGAAAAGGAAATAATTTAAGCCTTTCAAATTAGCACCATAAGCAAGCAATACTCCAACGATACTCGCTGCTATCAGCCACCATTTATACCATGATTTTATATAAAAAATTCCAAAGATAAAAAGCAGGCAAACTATCGCTCCAAGGTATACAGGGCCTGATGTTCCCGGCTGATCACCCCAGTAGGAATAATGATCTTCGTATTGTAATGCCTGGTCTTCTGGTACACCGAGTTGTGAGAACTGTTGAACAAATTTCGACGAGGAATTATACTCATCTCCGCCATTACTTCCTCCATATAAACCCGGAACAATAAACGTAAATGTTTCTCCCAAACCAAGACTGTATCTGAACGCATAATCTTTATCAAGGCCACCTTTTGTTTTATTTCCTTGTATTTCCGGGGTTAATTCCGACTTACCTCCACGCATACTTTCCTGTGCATATTCGTAAGTAGGCATCATAGAAACAGCGTTGCATGCTAATCCTAAAATACCCGCCAAAAGCGCAAGGGCAGCGCTTTTAACTGAAGTAACAAATTGTTTTTCTTTATAGCTTTTTATTAAAAAAGCAATCGTCATAATAAAAGCAATGATCAAAGTATAATAGACGATCTGCACATGATTTTCAGAAATAAGAAAAAACGAAAACAGAGCCGTAATGGTAAATCCTAACAAATATTTTCTTTGATATAATAAAAGCAAACCAGCTATCACAGCCGGCGCATATCCAATCGACATCATCTGCGTGTTGTGCCCGACGGAAATAATGATCGGATCAAAAGTGGAATAAGCATAGGCCAATCCACCGAGAATACTGACCCAGGGATTTGCTCCCGCGACCACACATAAAAAATAGAAACAGATACACGCTAAAAAGAAAAAACTAATTGGAATCGGCAAGCCCAAAGTCAATACAGAAGTCAGGTATCCAACAGAAATTTTCGTTCGTGGATCCATGGCAATCTGGTATGCGGGCATTCCGCTAAACATGCTGTTACTCCACAAAGGGAAATGCCCATATTTATCTTTGAACTCAAAAGATTGCTGCGCCATGCCACGCCAACCCTGGATATCACTTTGTTGAACTACTTTTCCCTGCAAGGCGGGTTTACAATAAATAACTGCTACAATCAAAAAAATGGCGATGGCAATCAGATGGGGAAGTATCTTTTTGAAATTGAAATTCTTCATGAATCCGTTTTTCTTTTAATGAGCAAAGTAAATGATAATTGAGGAATTAAATTTCTGAAATAAAAATTAAGAAGTGTATCTGTCAGAAGCTTAAGTCATTGTTGGTTTTCAATTCAAAACGATTCTGGTTCTTTGTTTGAGAAAAAGTAGAAGTATAAACAGTAATCAAAAAAATTGTAAGATATAATTTTATCAAAAGATCGATTTTATTGTAATATAGAATTATTATTATGGAATTTCTAATCTATTTGAAATAATAATTTTACAGTAAACAAAGAAATTAGAAGAATTTGTGTTTTCTTTTTTAAATTAAAAATCACTTGTTTTGATGTATCATTTGTTTAATAAAAAAAACAGTAAAGCAACAAATAACTATGATTCTTGTTTCCCCAAATAACCTGAATAAAAACTCTATACGAAAAACTACAAAACCCTTATCTTAGTTTTTTTCAATTTCACTTATGGCATTAAGCAGAATTTGGGCAGCCTTTATTGTTATCTCATTCCTGGCGGCAACGTTTCAGTGTGTTTTTATAAAAGGAAATACAGATATTTATAGCCGCATGGTTGTGGGCAAATCCGGCGATACTTCGCACACGAAACCTCTCGATACAACTGCATTATCCGCTTCTGTGTTAACAGCTTTGCAAAATGGGAAATCCTATACAGATGGTACCACCAAATACAGCAAAGCTGCTGATGGCACTTATATTTCTTATAAAGAACAGCATGCTGATGGCGTAATTGGAACCGCAAAAACAGCCGTGGATATTTCAATAAATTTAATCGGAATCATGGCATTGTTCATGGGCTTCATGAGCATAGCGGAAAGGGCAGGAGGGATTCGGCTTTTATCAAAAATTATCGGCCCGTTCTTTTCAAAATTATTTCCTGAGTTGCCAAAAAATCATCCGGCAATGGGACATATGGTGATGAATTTTTCAGCCAATTTATTAGGCCTGGATAATGCGGCAACTCCTTTCGGATTGAAAGCAATGGAAAGTTTGCAGGAATTAAATCCTAATAAAGATACCGCGTCCAATTCCCAGATTATGTTTTTGTGTTTGCATGCATCAGGGCTCACATTGATTCCTGTAAGTATTATTGCGATCCGCGCTTCCTTAAATGCAAGTAATCCGACTGATATTTTTATTCCTTGCATGATCGCTACTTTTTGTGCAACAATTGCGGCAATGCTGATCGTTTCATTCAAACAGAAAATAAATATTTTTCAGCCGGTTATATTGTTTTGGATCTTAGGAATTTCGGCGGTTATTTCTCTGATGGTTATTTATTTAAAATCACTCAGTTTCACCGGTGTACAAACCTTCTCGGGAGTGTTGAGTAACGGATTAATTCTGTCACTTTTCTTTCTGATCATTCTCGGCGCCTTATATAAAAATATAGACATTTTTGCTGCTTTTATTGACGGCGCCAAAGGTGGTTTTGAAATCGCAGTAAAGATCATCCCTTATCTTGTTGGGATGTTGGTAGCGATTAGTTTGTTGCGTACAAGTGGGACATTTGAGGTGATTATTGATGGCATGAGAACTTTCTTTACTTTTTTAGGAACTGATACAAGATTTGTTACAGGATTACCCACTGCTTTGATCAGACCTTTGAGTGGAAGCGCAGCGAGGGGAATGATGATTGATACGATGACCACTTATGGCTCTGATTCATTTGCCGGAAGTTTATCTTCTATTTTACAGGGCACTTCAGATACTACTTTTTATGTGGTAGCGGTTTATTTTGGGGCTGTTTCGATTAAAAATACCCGCTATTCAATTGGCGCAATGTTGCTTGCAGATCTTGTTGGGATTGTTGCGTCCATATTTTTGGCTTATTTGTTTTTCGGAAATACCCACTGATTCTTTTAATAAAACAAAGTACTGCACTTTCAAAAGCCTATTTTCCACCGTTCGCTTTTAGATCAGCAATGCAATTAGCATCAAGTGAGGGAATATTAAATAAGGTTCCAGTACTTTCTACACTAAAATACATCAGGCAATTGTGATTATTACAATGTGCGCCATTGTTGGGATCTTTATGGTCTGTTTGCATTGGTGATCCTTGATTGACCAATCCTAATAAATGCCCAAATTCATGTTCAAAAAGAGTGCTTAATAATTGCGACCTGCTCACTTGTCCTAACGCACCGGACTGCTCCTTTACTGTTTCTCCAAAAACACACATTGATGTATTCCAGTAAGAAGTTGCAAAAATCTTTGAGGAATCATAGCTTCCGTCGGTAATTAGAATATGAACGGCAATCGTATTATTTTCGGTAAAACTCTTGCGGTTCTTTTTTTCTATGTTTACTATTTCTTTTATGGATAAAACCGATTTTCCGCTGCTTGCAATTTCCTCTTCTGACACTTGAATTCCATCTGGTTTATTAAGAAATTTTTGTAAAAAATTTACGAGGTTGTTGACACTCGCAGAATCCGGTGCTACTCCGGGCATATATTGAATTTCAATTTTCAAAAGAGAATAAGGCAAAGCAACAAGGAGATTATGAGCAGAAGTCCCTAAAGTTTTATAATCACTTTTGCCGGAAACATCTTCTTTCTGACAGGCAGTAAAACTCAAGGTAAAAAGCAGCAGCAGGTAAACAACCAATCTCCTAACCATAAACTTTAAAAATTGTAGTGTAAATGTAATTATTGGCTTTAAGGATTACAACTTCTTTTAAAAATTAATTTATTACAGGAGTGTAAATAAAAAGAGACTATCCTTTTGGAATAGCCTCTTCGTGAAAAGTAATGTTTAAAGTGTTAGAATGAAAAAGTGACACGGTCTGTGTACGGATACTGACCGCCATCCCATTTAAAAGACCAGGCGCCGGTAATTGGAATGTCAGTTCCGGGAGCTAAAGGAACTGTATAAATTAACGTGTAATCGCCTGTACCAACATTTGACCAGTTTACAACCGTGTTTTTGTTGCGGGTTACTGCATCATAGCCTTCAGGGCTTGCAGAAACAAGTGTTGCATTAGCAATTAATCCACCTTGTAACTTACCCAGGTAATTATTTTCACAGGTATTCAGGTGCATTACAACTGTAAATTGCCAGATTGTTTTGCCTTTGGAATCTGTTCCTAATGATTGTGCAGATGTGCGTTGAGCAGAAAGGCCTTCTACACAACCAGCATTAATAGTTGCATTTACTGCCACCTGAGGATTACCATTATATCCGCATTCACCTCCCGCTTTAGGCATATAATGTGCACGGAATCCAACGTTTCCGGCTTTTGCAGGCACATAACTATAGGTAAGTGGAAGTGTTCCCGGCAGCTCTACTGAAGCTACTTTTACCCAGGAAGCAACGGTACCAACCGAATCTTTTGGTGCAGGATCACCGGCGGCATAAGCACCAACAGGAGAATCAGAGTCATACTGCGCCTGTTCAAGGGTAAGCGCACCACAATCTACAACAGGATCTAAAGAAACAGTTGCGGTAAAAGTTTGTCCTACCTGCCCTGGAGTTGGATTAAAAGATATTGCAGTATAAGGCGCGATAACAGGCTGGCTATTTATGGCAGCACCAGTGTTTCCACCTTTTGCATCACTCGTCAGAGACGGTGACTGCGCTTCTTTTTGACAGCCTAAAAAAGCAAGAGAAAAAATGCCGGCGCATAGCACGGCCATCAGAGGTAATTTAAAAACTTTCATTTTTTTTTGTTTTTTGTTTTAAAAAATAAAATCCTTAGTATATACAGTTATTGTATAAAATGGTGACCAGATTTTTAAAGGAATGAGGTAAGCTTTAAAAGGATAAATGAAAGTAATTCGGTAGAAGATATGAATTATTGAAAAGCAGTAGTTTTCTATAAGGATAAGAGAGCCGAGGACAAAGAGAATAAAAAATTTTGAATAATGCAAGCTTTTTAGAAAAAAATTTTTCCCTGTTCATATTAAAGTAAGAAAAATCAGTAAACATAAAGGCATTGACTTTTAAGATATGATTAATAAAAAATTTTTTTTCAAAGCAAGTCTTCCTCAAGGACAGGCAAAAAATAAGAGGCTACATTTTTCGTAGCCTCTTATTAATAAATTCGCGCTATACTCCATTTATTGTCCGTCTTCGACCCCGCCACAATGGTGAAGCTGAATAAAATCACTTATTGCATTAGCTGCATCTCTTACATCACCATAAGTAATAATTGCATCGTCAGATTCCATAGGCAAATTTGAAGGGCTTAATTTAGTCCCTAGGCTTGTAAGCCAGTCTTCGATTGTTTTTATCGGGGCTGTAATTTCAGTTTGATCAGCGCCGCTCAAATAAATAGCAGCGAGCTGACAAAAAGCTTTTTTGGCATCCTTGATACCTCCGGCGTCAGAAGTATTCCAAATTGCTAATCCATCTGCCTCTGTGTAGGTTTGCCCTCCTATTGTTATACTATTGGGCCACGTATGAACTCCATCAGGATGTGCTTTGTTATTAGCAAACCAATATCCCTGAGAGAAAGTACAGGTTTCACTTGTAGGACCTACACATATTGTAAGGGTCGCATCCAATGTTACCGGATCAGCAGTGGTTGTGGCTGCATGTTGAAAATGAGCAGTAACAGTATAACAATCTGCTGGCACACAACTAATAGTTTGAATACCTGTTGTATCATTTGCCGGAGCTGTAGGGTCAGGATATGAAAAAATTTGTTGTCCCTGGCTATTTGTAACTGTAATTGTTAAGCGATCCTTATCAGAAACATTTGGAACTTTATGACTATTTTTAAACCATTCATAAGAATTTACCGTAAAAGAATAAAGGGTCGGATCAGTGCAATTTGCATCATGACCAGTATTTTCGACAACGTCAAGAACTAATCTGAATGCAGTACTTGAAGTTATTACCTGTGCGTTACTGGTTACAGAAGGTGTAAGGCTATCTTTTTTACACCCAATAAATGCAATTGTTAATAGCCCTGCTACCAGCAGCGCAACTAAAGGAAATTTTAAATGTTTCATTTTTTTTGTTTTTAATTTTTAAATAATTATTGAAGAACTGATATAAAAAGTTTATAAAAATTGATCTGTTGTTTTTAAAAATATAAGCATACCTCTACCAATAAATCATTTGAATGTTTTGCAAAAAATTTTGTGCAAAACAGCGATGAAATTGTTTTTAACCAGTAATCAAAAGTGTAAAATCATTCTTACAAAAGTTGATTACTGTAGAGCTAATTTTCTTATTTGGGGGGAACAGCTAATTCAATAAAAAGAAAAAATTAGCTCGCAAGAAATGGATTCGAAAGTGGCTTTCAAGCTGGATCTGGATTACTAAAAAATAAGCCTTTTAGTTGATAATTGTGGAAAATAAGGGGTGGTGAAATTCTTAGGAAAAGATTGGAAAGCAAATTGAAATAAAATTCTTCATATTTCCAAATTATTAACAGCTTTTTTTTTAAAAAAAAAGAATGAAAAATAGTTTATAATCTAATTATAAACGAAAGTTGAAAAAGTTTTAAAAAAAGCACTGTATAATCCTTTTGACACAAGGAGATTTTTGTAAACTTTTTATAAGTGAAAACAAGAAAATGCCTTCTTTTATTTGTAGATAAATCTTATTATTTTATTGCTTTACTATCTTTTGCACAACAGATTTATTGGCATATTGAAGCTTAACAATATAAACACCCGGTTCAGCATTTCCAAGGTCAACAGGCATCTGCGTGTAGGCATTTCCGTTATATGTTTTTGACCAAACCAATTGTCCGATGGAATTGTAAATCCGCGCGCTCTGCAAGGTTACCGGAACTTCATAGTTCCTGATAAAAAATTGTTGATGGAAAGGACTTGGGTAAATTAGATATCCTTGTTTTTTCAACCGTGGCGGAACTGTAATTCCATAAAGGTTCACGTTGTCTATGTATAGATTATTTTGCTTGTTGCCTTTGTCTATAAAATAAATTTGGAAGTCGCTGGTGCCAACATATTTAAACAAATTCAACGTTATATTTTTCCAGTCCTTTGAATTAGGAATAAATCCTCCTGATCCGCGATCTGTTGTTGTTTGCAGTCCGGACCCCCAGTTTTTCCAAACCGTGGTAAATGTTTGGCCACAATCAGTGGTTACCTGCAGTTCTAGTGTGTCTGCCAAAGCAGATGAATTTCCTGCTGCATAAGCATAATCAAAAGAAACAAATAGCGTATCAAAATCCGCGGTGCCAGTAATTACAGAAGAAGCAAATTTGTCCGTCGTACCAGTTATTGAAGAATTAAAATTTTTAATAACCATCGAGGCTGCGCCTATCTTTGCGGCTTGTGTAGTTCTTTCCCATGTCAAACCCGGGTCATCATTTTCTATCACCCATGTTGGCGGAGGAAAAACGGTATTTTCGAAATCTTCTGTTACCGGAGGATTTATTTTTCCAACAACAACAAACGCTTTAGTAAGTGTATCGTTTAAAGGTGATTGATCACCGGTTCCGGAAGAAGAAATGGGCTGGGCGGTAAATACCGTAATTTTATGTTGACCGGTTGAAGGAGTAAAAATATTTAAAGGAACATTTGCTTGTTCATCTGCTATCAACGAAATGCCAGAAACGGTTGTTTCAGAAAGAGGACCATTATCTATTTTGTAGGAAATTTTAAAACCGGTAATGGTAGAAAGTCCCACATTTTTTACAGTGGCGATTGGAACAGTCGGTTCTGCGCAATCAATCAAAGATGGCGGGTTAATCGCAATGATAGAAATATCTCTTGAAGTTTCCTGCTTGATGTTAATGTTGTCTATATAAATATTATTTCCCCAATCGCTGGTGTTTTTAAACGCTACAATAATATTTCCAGTATTTAAAATAGAACCGGTTAAAGTAATTTTTTGTGTTTTCCAATCTCCCGCAGCGGGATTTTCATAAGCGTCCTTTGAATATCCGGCAGTTGCAAGATCCGCGCCTGATTTATCGAAATACGTTTTAAAAGTAGCGCCACAATCATTCGACACCAGGACCTGCAACTTGTCATTATATCCAGTCTCGGCATAAGTTTTATGAGCGAGATCAAAAGTAATAACTACGGCGTCGGTGCTTGCTAAAGTTAATTTGGGTGTTCTTATTTCATCTGTTTGCCCGACGGGATTATTATCGAAATTATCAATAAACATAGAATGAGCACTATTGTTTCCGGGAGTGGTTTTTGCCCAGGTAACATCATTGCCTGGATTGATAATAGCCCATCCGGGAGGAGGGAAAGTGCTGTTTTCAAAACCTTCAGAAAGTGGTAGTGGTACTGGCTTAGGAACCAAAAGGGTAGCAGTCAATGTGTCATTTGCGGGAACATTATCTTTCGCGTTTCCGTTTACATTTTGAATGAAAAATTTAAAAGTATAATTACCTGTTGAAACCGGAATCGAAGAAAAACTAACCATTTGAGTCGCTTCTGAAACAAGGTTGGTATTTATAGTAATTTTTACGGGAGAACCGCCATTAATAATGTAGCCAACGGTAATTGAGGAAATCGTATTTAACCCGGTATTTTTTATTAAAACTTTTGGAGTAATGTTGCCAGCGCAGGTTAAAGTGGAAGGATGAAAAACTGAAGTGCAACCCGTTGTTTCCAAACCGCCGGGATTAATTGAAGAAACAGGCGCTGCATCAATCAGAGGCGCGTTTGCCGGAGCAGTTGCTGCCGATGAAGTGATTAAAGAACTTCTGTAATTATTTAGCACGTATTCCATCCTGGCTACCTGTTTTTTGGTAAACATGCTGTAACAATTGTCCATCGTATAATCCATGAAATTTTCATACATAATTCCAGGTGCTGTCGTCGTACATTCATCCGTAACGATTCCTGATCCGCAATCATTCGAAGCAACTGCCTGGTTTGGCGTATCGCCGATGTCTTCCGGTGTATTTCCTTTGCCCGGCGGATTGTATAACGTTAAGGGAAGAGTATACGTAGATCCGTCTTCTGTTAATGCACGAAAATCATCGCCACTGCATTGGTTCGGATCTGTTTCATCATCTCCCCAAATATGATTGATGCCAAAATAATGACCTAGTTCATGCACAATCGTGCGGCCTTTATTGTAGCTGGCGCCATTGCAGACGCTGGTTCCAAATCCGGCAATGTTACAAAAAACGCCATCATCAGCCGGACTGCCACTTCCGGGGACTTGGGTGTAGCCAAGAACACCCTCACCGCCAGAAATATTTCCTACCCAAATATTTACATACAAGTTCGGATCCCATGCATCGGCGCCTCCAAGCGATTTTCTTTTGATTGAATCAGTTACATGGTTTGGATTGCCCGTAGTGGAACTGGAAACTCTCTCGATCCCATTAGTTAATTCACCAGATGGTGTTCTTTTTGCCAAAACAAATCTGATCATTGAATGCCCTCTGACTGCTTCAAACGCTGCAGGAATATTGGTGCTGTCTGCATTTGATCCTGCAAAATCGGTGTTCATTACATCTAATTGAGATCTCACTACGTCATCTGTAATCACATAAGGATTTGGAAGAACAATGTGAAAAACGACAGGAAGATAAACGATAGATTGCAACCGTTGTGGCGCGCGTAAAGATTTATTTGAAGGAGTTTGTTTACTAAGTTTCTCAGCTAATATTTTTTTCTCAGGAAATAAGCGGAATAACATTTCTACTCTTTGGTTAGTGGCGCACCTCACAAATTGTGGGATGTTTTTTGCAGATGCTTGTGCCTCTTTTTTCTTTTGTGAAAAGCTATTTGAGCAGAGTAAAAATAGCGCGCAAAAAGGGAGTAGAATTTTTTTCAACACAAATATCGTTTGAAAGATTAGTAGAAACTATTTTCGAAAATTTCAGGTCACAAAATAGGATTTTAACTTCAAAGCCACTTATATTTTAGAGCAATTATTTTTTTTATAAAGGCCATTTAAAGGAGGGAATTTTAGACTTAGGGTTTTAAAAAATAGAAATTTCCGTAATTTATTTCTTTACTGTACATTTTGAAATTGAAATGGTAAACAGCGGGAAATAATATTAGTAAATTTGATCCAAAAAACAAAGATGCCAATATCAATTATATTTATTTCACTTTTATTTATGGGAATTGGAATGCTTGTCCAGTTCAGGCTTAAAAGTAAATTTACAGAATATGCGAAAGTGCCTACAAGTAGTGGCTTAAGTGGAAAAGAAGTGGCAGAAAAAATGTTGCATGATAATGGAATTTACGATGTTCAAGTTGTGTCCGTTCCGGGATTTTTAAGTGACCATTATGATCCTTCAAAAAAGACGGTAAATCTTAGTCCTGATGTTTATGAAGGGCGAAACATTTCTGCCGCAGCAGTAGCGGCGCATGAATGTGGACATGCAGTGCAACATGCCACTGCTTATTCGATGCTCAGCCTGAGAAGTGCACTTGTTCCAATCGTACAGATTAGTACCAATCTTGCTCAATGGGTTATTTTGATCGGTCTTGGATTGTTTAGTTTCGGCGGTGGAAATTCCACCATTTTATTAATAGGAATTATTTTATTTGCCGTTTCCACTCTGTTCTCTGTAATCACTTTACCTGTAGAATTTGATGCTTCCGCCAGAGCCTTAAGATGGTTAAATTCCTCGCATATTACATTGCCACAGGAGCACGAGAAAGCCAAAGATGCACTGAAGTGGGCTGCGTTGACTTACCTGGTTGCCGCTCTTGCCTCTATAGCGATGCTTGTGCAATACATTTTAATTTATCAGAACAGAAGAGATTACGTTAAGTTGATTCATTCGGATTTATAAGCCGCTTTTTAAATAGAATTTAAAACCCGGCTGTAATTTGCCTTCAATTTTAAAAATCACTTAATTTATTTTCACTTTCTTTAGTTGTAATTTTACAAACCGGATCCGGTGATCCAATTTGTTGAATAAAATGAAATTATGCCAGACAAAAAAAATCAGAAAGTAAGAATCGTAACTGCTGCTTCTTTGTTTGATGGACATGATGCTGCCATTAATATCATGCGCAGAATTATGCAAAGCAAAGGCGCTGAGATCATTCATCTCGGTCATAATCGCAGTGTGCATGAAATTGTAGAATGTGCGATTGAAGAAGATGCGGACGCCATTGCGATAACAAGTTACCAGGGCGGCCACATTGAATTTTTCAAATACATGAAAGATCTGCTGAACAAAAATGGTTATGAGCACATCAAAATATTCGGTGGAGGTGGAGGAACAATTTTGCCTGCCGAAATTGCCGAACTCGAAGCGTATGGAATCACTAAAATTTATTCTCCGGACGACGGAAGAAAATTAGGATTGGAAGGAATGATTGAAGAAGTTGTAGAAAAAGCGGCGGATAAAACAAATGGAAAAATAAATGGGAAGGTAAATGGCAACGGCCATTTTGTTTTGGATGAGTGGAAAGATGTAAAGCTAGTGGCAACTTCAATAACCGATGCTGAAAAAGGTGAGGAAATAAAAGTTTTAGAAAAAGACAATCAACTGAGAGCTGCGCCGGTACTGGGAATTACGGGAACCGGCGGCGCCGGAAAATCTTCGGTAACAGACGAAATTGTTCGTCGTTTTTTAAAAAACTTTCCTGAAAAAACGATTGCCGTTATTTCTGTAGATCCATCAAGAAAAAAAACCGGCGGCGCTTTATTGGGTGATCGGATTCGCATGAATTCGATTCACAATCCGAGAGCTTATATGCGTTCGCTCGCAACAAGGGAAAATGATAAAGCATTGAGCAATTATGTCCAAGAAGCGATTGATGTTTGCAAAGTTGCGGGTTATGATTTTATCATTTTGGAAAGTGCGGGCGTTGGACAAAGTGATGCTTCCATTCTTGATTTTTGTGATGTAAGCATGTATGTGATGACGCCTGAATATGGCGCTGCGTCTCAGTTAGAGAAGATCAACATGCTCGATTATGCAGACATTGTCTGCATCAATAAATTTGATAAAGCCGGTGCATTGGATGCATTGCACGATGTAAAAAAACAATACAAACGCAATCATGGTTTGTGGACAGCAAAAGATGATGAACTGCCGGTGATTGGTACAGTTGCTTCTACTTTTAATGATCCGGGTTGTAATGAATTGTTTAATAAAATTATTGAGGAAGTCAATAAAAAAACAGGAAGCGACTGGAAGAAATACGAAGCGCCTGCAAGAAGTGAAAGTTATAGTCATTCTATCATTCCTCCTAAACGGGTTCGCTATCTCGCAGAAATTGTTGAAGAGATTGAACGTTATAATAAAATGGCTGAAGAGCAAGCTGCTATTGCCACACAGCTTTATCAACTG
>Ga0157371_10002221_pt1 | contig 18780 bp, 26 predicted proteins | sample C45metaG_FD_113462 | JGI IMG/M metagenome (GOLD analysis project Ga0157371, IMG submission 113462) | Corn rhizosphere microbial communities from Kellogg Biological Station, Michigan, USA - C4-5 metaG | ecosystem: Host-associated > Plants > Roots > Rhizosphere > Soil | place: USA: Michigan...
CTCATCGGCCAGCCCCTGATTGGCATCGAGCACCGCCTCCACGCTGCCGTTAAGGTGGCCATAGAAGTTATGGCAGATGGTGTCCAGCAGATCCCCGTCAGACGTTCTGCATGTCGTCGCCATAGCGCCCAAACTCCAGAGTGAACCCTTGTTTACGCGGGATCCCGCCTTGCATCAGCGAGCTTTGTTCTTCCTCGACGCTTTTCAGGCACCAGGTGCCCAGCACGTCGCCATAACCCGTGGTCAGGGTCAGCGGCTTGAGCTGGGCGCCCAGCGTGCGAAGCGTGTCGAGCTGTTTCAGGCCGCCCTTGAAGCCGGGGAAAATCGCGCCCTTGAGCGTGATTTTTTCGTCCCCCATGCCCACGCCTTGCTGCGCCGGTCGCCGTGACAGACGCTCCTGGGAGGCCCAGCGGAATTCGGTCGAGCGCCGCAGTTCATCAAAAGCCGCCGTGTCGAGGTTGAAGAAATACGGCTGCGCCTTGGGATCTTGCGGCTGGATGATCAGCAGGTGCGGGAACGGTTTCACCGCCTCCGGTGCCGGCGTCTGGTCCGAGGCAAACGCCCCCGTGGGCACAATGTTGGCCAGCGACGGGCTGACCTTGCCGGCGATCTTGCTGATCGCTGTCGCCGCCTTGCTCGCCTGCTCCTTCAGCACGCCCATGCGCTCATCAATTTGCGACAGCGCCCGGGTGGCCGTGCCGTACATGGCCACCACTTTCCCGACCTGGGCCTGAGCGGCATTCACCCCGCGCATGACGCGCTGAAGCTGGGCGCCGACCGCCGGACCGACAAAGGGCAGCCCCTCCAGCTCGGACGCCGCGCCGGTGATTTCCCCGATCGCGCCATTCACCGGCCCCAACATGCCGTCCAGGCTGCGCCGCCCGGTTTCCCCGGCCGAGGCCAGGAAACCCAGCCCCGACTGTAATCGCTGCAATGCGGTCTTGTTTTGATCAGACATATGTCCCCCCGATTAAACGTGCGGCGCGTCAAACAGTTGAGCGCTCCCCACCTGCTTGGCCATGTCGCGATAGTACTGATCGAGCTGCGGCTTGATCTGCGCAAAAAGCTGATTGCCATCCTTCACGTCGCCGTTGACCGTCAGCGAGAACGGCGCCTGAATCGCCACGTTCGACTCGACCTTGGGCGCCTCCGCTTTCGCTGCCATCGGCTTGACCAGTGCCCCGGCCGCCGCGTCCGCGCTGGCCGGCGGCAACATCATGGCTTTCGCCGCCTCCCCCGGTTGCGGCGGCGGATCTTCCAGACCCGAGCGAATGACCTTGGGCCGGCGCAGCTCGGAGCCCGGGAAACGCACCTTGTTGGCAAAGTGCGGCAGCAACATGGCGTCCTTGGAATTGAGGTCGCGCGGGTCATACGACACCGGCGGCGCTGCCGGCACGATCGGCGCAGCGGCCGCCGACGTGGCGGCGACACTCGCCCCCGGTCCGGCGCCGGGGTTGGTCAGCATCAGCGGCCCGGTGGTCGACGGCGCGAACGACTGGGCAATCCCGCCCAGCACCGGCGGGATGTCCTTGCCGGCATTGGCCATCATCAGCGGCCCGGCGGCCGGCAGGCGCTTCAGGTCGTCGGGTGTACCGAACGCCGCCTTGCCCAGATAGCCGCCCAAAACGTCGCCGCCCATGTTGCCGAGAACACCGCCGACAAGGCCGCCAATGGCCGTACCAATGACCGGCAACAGCAGGGTGCCCAACGCGGCCCCAGCAGCAGCGCCGGACAACGTGCCCGCCAAGCCACCAGCGGCCGCTCCATAACCTTCGGCTTTATCATCCTGCGTTTCGGCGTTCTGATAAGTGTCGTAGGCCTTAAACCCGGCATCCACCACCGCCACCACGGCGGCGCCCTTGACAGCGGAGCCCACCCCTAAGCTTCGACCACCGCCGCCACTTCGCCCCCGCCCTCGACTGGACCGCCCGCCTTTCTTGCCTTTTTTGCCGTCCTTGCCTTCGGCATCGAGGTCGCCCGCCTCCAAGCCACCGCCGCCACCCCCGCCCACCACAATGACCTTTTGCGGGATGTTCGGATTACCCATCAGCGAACCGCGCCCGATATTCAGCAAGCCCTTGGCGATCTTGAAGGTGCTCATGGCGCTCTGAAAGGCGATCACCGCTGCCACGGCCGCGCCGATGCCGGTCACCACCTTGGGCGATTCGTCCGACAGCTTGCTCAGGGCGTTGATCATCTTGGCCGTTTCGCCACCGTCAGAGCCTTGGCCCACGGCGAACTTGGCGGCGGTCGGCGCGTAAGACAACGCCTTGTCCAATTCCATGCCGGCGCCCACCAGGGCGTTGACCACTTCGGCCACGTCGTTACGCGCCATGCCCGTGTCCCGCGACGTGTCGATAATCTTCTTCGACATCTGCGCTTCTTCGGGCTTGTTAGCAATGTTCGACTTGATCGCAATGTCGCGAATGATCGCGCCATAGTCCGCGCTGACCTTGGTCGGAATCGCCATCGCCGCCGTGGCGGCCACCGCTTGGCCGACACTGCTTTTGAGCTTCTGCTTGCCTTCGTCGAGTTGCTGGTGACCTTTGGCCTTCAGCTCGGCCTTGTACGCCGCCTGGCCCATGGCCGAGTAAGCGAGGCTGTCAGGGATGTTCGTGTTACGCGTAACGGAAAAGAAAACGCCCCGTCAGTGCGGGGCGTTTATTTGGGTTGGTCGGCGATCCAGCTCGGCGCCACCGGCCGGTCTTTTTGATCCGGGAACTGCCCGGCTCTGCCTAAGGCCAAGGTCGCTGCCTGATGCTCTCAACATCTCCCCAGACAAACCCGCCATGCTTAACAGTATCAACAGCCAAAGGGGTACATCGGCAAGAGCTTGATGCTCCGTATTCATCTGTAGTCCTCAAATAGGTTCGACCTCCATGTCACTGTCATCCGCGCAGGGCAAAGAGGCAGGCATGGGGCCGAAAACAAAAAAGCCCCGCTCAATGGCAGGGCTTGTAAGTAGGTACAAAAAAACCCGACTGGATGGTCGGGTTTTTGAAAGCGTCTGGCTGCGTTCACAGCAGTTCACGCTGCTATAAAAACAAATCTATTCCGCGCGGAAAAGTCTTTTTCTTATCCGCCGACTTTTTCTTACCTTTTTCAAGTCTCTTGGCACACACCCGACGACGGAATGACGCACAGATAGCATTGTGCCATAATCCGCACCACCTCAAAATACACACTAAACTCGACAGCTTTCTATCTATAACCTGATATAGCTAAAAACCCACTACGCACCATAAAGGGCACCGTAATGTTAGAGGAAATTATTAAATTGGCCAAAGAAGGCCAGCTCATTACATATTTGGTTGTAGCACTCCTTTATGTAGTAACTGGATATATACTTCTCAAAAGCGGGTTCGGCAAAAAAATGATTCGAAGCCTCGGACTAGTCTTCTACTCAGATTCAAGTGGCTATCAATCCAAGCGAATGACAAAACACTTATTTGAGTTAGAAGAAAAGGTTCAGAGCATCCAAAAACTTCTTACAAACAAAACCCTTGAGGCCCAAAGAAATGCAATTGAGGCTGAACTCGAAGACCAGCTTACTCGAGACATTCCCAAAATAGTGTCCCGAAAGCTTGAAAAATTCAAAACAATTGACAACGCCTTTGACTCTGAAATAAAGAGCACAATCGAAGAAGCGGTATCCGAATTTCTTTTAGCAAATGAACCTTCGAAATTGCTTGAGGATCGTCGAGAGCAACTGCGTTTGAAAGAGCGTACGGAGCGCGGAAACATACTAGAAAAAACGATCCAAGAACAATCTCAAAGCGCTGGCCGCCTCAAAGCGGTGATGATTAACCTGTTTGTAATTTTCAATATCGGAATCTTGCTAATTTATTTATTTGCCGCTGCATCACTAACAGATCGTGCAGTGACTGCAATCATTGGCCTTTACGTTAGCTTGGCAGCCTTCATCGTTTACATCTACCGAACATCTAATTTTAGATCCTCGGTATTACTTGCACTTCGGGAAGACGCAAAAAAGTATTTCGATGCAGACGACTACATCAGAAGACTTAAACCAGGAGCCTCCCCTAACGACAGAGATATTGAAGTCTTAAAGTTACTACTTCTAAATCGAGCCGAACGTGAAAAAATGGCCAACCACCCTTATGAGCTAATCTTAAAAGGGATAACCAACTCCAACATTCAGCTAAAAGGTGGGAAGATGATAAGCTCGAAAAAACCTGCCAAGAGCGATTCGGAATCCGCTTAACAAACAGACTACTAAAGTGCAGTAGCAGGTTTTGGCAAACCACCGCTACTGCTTCTCTGCTCAAGATGCTCGAACTTCGCGATTTGATATCTATATCAAGCGACCTCCCGAATCGCACTCAATGCGCAATCAATCCAAGCGGCCCCTGCCCTCGCCAGCTCTCTCGCCTTACCTTCACTTATCCCATATTGCTTACCTACTTTCACCATCGCCCATTTGGCGCCGTAGTAAAGCCAGATGACGTCGCCCATTTGTTGATCTCGATGCGCAAGCTTGGCGACAGCGTTGTCGATAGCTACAGCCCAATCATCCGTGATGCAGTAGTTCTTGCTTGCCGACGGTTGTGCCAGCGCCTGGCGCATAAGCGCTAACGTTGGTGACGTGTAACCAGGCACCCCCATACCATCCATTCTCCACCAACCCCACTGCTCAAGTAGATATTCGGTGTCTCCCAATGGTCGCCCTGCCGGCTTACGAATCATCATTCCTTCAATCCCCTGTGTAATTTGGGCCGCCCGCCCCCAGGCGGTTCGATCGTTCATATTGGCTCTGAGGTCCGCTAGTCGGTGGCGAACCTTTCAGCGCTGCAATTTCTCCCAGCGCGTGCTGCAATTTGAAACTCAGCTGTGTGACTAACTCGTCAGAAGAAAGCACCAACTTGCTACCCCAAACAACCCAACCTGAGCCATTGCAATCTGTACAAACCAGTTCATAGAACAGCCCCCTCACTACTGCATTACCCTTGCAGATCGAGCATGGCTGCAGCTCAATCTGCTCCCGCTTAAAGCCAAGCACCGACCCTTTCTTCACGTTTTGAAACCTCGCCCTTAACAAATTGCGGAATTGACTCGCAGGCCACGCTATTCAAGGCGTCTACGAGGTTTTGCGAATCTTCATATCTAACGCCCGTCTGCTCATGGATCGCCTTGAAGCCGCGCTCATCTAACCAGTTGTGCCACTTCACCAGAGCCAGCCGACGTTGCTCCTTGGCCTGGGTGTTGATGTAGGTGGACGCGATCTTGCCGAGGGTGTGGTTCAACAGCATCTCGCCGATGTGGCCGTCCACACCGAGGTCAGTCCACGCAGTACGGGCCACCTTGCGCAGGTCGTGACTGGTCCAAGCGCCCTGCCCCAGCCGGGTGAACACTGCACTGGCCTGGCTATCGCTCAGCGCCTTCCCTCGTCGGGACGGGAACAGGAAGGGACCTTCGTACCCTTGGGCGGCTTGGCAATCACGGTAGCGGCGCAGCAACGCGCAGACCTGGTCGGTCAGCGGCACCCGAAGCTCAGTCTTGCTCTTGGTGTGTTCGGCCGGCAGGAACCACTCGCGCTCAGACAGCACAATGTCAGCCCAGCGGGACTGTCGGGTTTCGCCGATACGGGTGCCGTGGCAAAGCATCATCAAGGCCAACATGGCGTCACCCGGCACACTCTCGAAGCGCTCGGTCAGCTGCTCCACCAGCTCAGGCAACTGGACATCGCGCAGGCGGGCAGGCTTTGGCAGGATGCGCGCCGTCGTGAAGTTGATGAATTTGAGTTCGGCCATCGGGTTGGTCGGGATCAGATCCAGCTTACGGGCCTGCCGGAAGGCCACAGCGAGCAGTCGATACAACTGCTGGACGTACGACAGCGACAACTCTTCCTGAGCCGGCCACATCAGCAGCTTGTCCAGAGTCTGGGCGTTGACGTCGCGAATCAGCAGACCTCGTCGCGATACACGAACAAGATCACGTCGGCGTCCTGCTCGATGGCGCCGGACTCCCTCAAATCCGAGGGGATTGGCCGCTTGTTGGGGCGCTCTTCGCATTTGCGGGAGAGCTGGCTCAGCAGGACGACGGGAATGCCCAGCTCCTTGGCGAGCAGCTTGCAACCGCGACTGATGCTGCTGACCTCTTCGGTCCGGTTGCCGCCCTCGCCCTCCAGCAGCTGCAGGTAATCGATCATCAGCAGGTCAAGGCCGTAACGCATCTTGTGGCGGCGAGCCAATGAGCGAATGCGCCCAATCGACGAGCCGGCCCGGTCGGCGATGTACAGCGGCGCGCGACGCAGCACACCGGCCGCGGCGGCGAGCTCCGTGCCATGGCTCTGGCACGCCGTTCCGTTCTTCACCAAAGTGAGCGGAATGCAGCCCTCCGAAGCCACGGCCCGATCCAGCAGCTGCCCCTTGTTCATCTCCAGGCTGATAACGAGTGATGACTTGCTTTGGCGTACGGCCGCATCGATAACAAAGCCCATTGCCAGCGTGGTCTTGCCCATGGCGGGACGCCCAGCAACGATGTACAGGTGGTCTGGTTGCAGGCCGCCTATCTTCTCGTCCAGGTCTCGCAGACCGGTCGACAGACCGATCAGTGTTTCGCCGCGAGCATGACGATCATGTCGCTCCTGCCACACCTCCAACTGATCAACCAGCACATCGCCCACTTTGACGATGTCGTCATCACCGGAACCGCAATCAATGGCCATGGCCGCAGCCTGGACGGCGGCGATTTTCGCCTGCACATCCTGATCGCTGTGCGCGATACCCATGGCCTGGCTACCAAGGTCAAACAAGGATCGCTCGATTGCCCGCTCCCGCACGATTGTGGCGTAGGTCTTGGCGCTGGCAACGCTGGGAGTACCGTTTACGATTTCGGCGCAGTAGGCAAAAGCAGGAGTGCCATCCGGCAAGGCACCAACGTGGTCACCCACCGTGAGGAAGTCGACGGACTTGCCGGCCGAGCGGACCGCCATGATCCCCCGGTACACCTCGGCGTTTTCCGGGAAGTAGAACGATTCGGCGGACAGGTCGTCGCTCAGGGTGTCGATTAGTTCAGGGCGCTGCATCATCGCGCCCAGCAGGCCGTGCTCAGCCTCGACGTTGTAGGGGTCACGCATTGTAATTACCCTCTACAACCTTGACGAAGTTGCTCGGGGCGATCAGCCAATCGAAGTTGCAACGGAAAGGATTGCCACCAGACGCGGCCACCTCCCCCATCAAGAACTTGCTCGAACGCACCAGGGCGAAGTACTCAGCCCAGAAGCTAAGCTCCTGGTGCACGTCGCTCTCATTCCAGCGGGCATTGATCTTGGCGATGCGATCCTTGGTCAGCATCACGACTCGAGGAAACTCCGGAATCGTCGCGTTGAACAGATCAACGATTGCCTGAGTCGGGCACTTCGGCTTCGAAATCTTCTGTGGCAGCTCATCGTCAACAAGAGGTGACGGTTCACTTGATGGTTCTGTTACGGTTCTGGGTGCGGCTGCTGCGGGGGTTTCTGTCGTAAGCTGCGGGGGTGGTGGTGCATCTGCTGCGGGGTGCGACTCTTGCGGGGGTGCATATGCTGCTGGGGTTAGGGTGTACATAGTCGAGCGGCCCATCCGCTCGCGAACTGACAACAGCCCCACTTGGCCAAGCCACTTGATAGCGGTCTGGACGGTCCGCTCAGCAAGGCAAGTACGTTCCGAAATACGTGCAACGGATGGCCAGCAAACGCCCTCATCGTTTGCGTTGTCCGCCAACGAGATCAGCACAGCTTTTTGTGGCCCGCTCATACCCTGAAGAGGCCAGCACAAGCTCATGATTATGGTGCTCACAGCTGATCTCCAGTCCCAGATTCAACCGTGACGTTGAGTCGTGACACCTTTTGCGAGCCGCCCAAAAGTGTCGTGACATAGCGGGTATTGCTGGGGGTAACGATCTTGTTCATAATGGCCCTATGAGTTTTACAAGTTGTTGAAAGAGCCGGGTTGCAGCCCGGCTTTTTTTTGCCTGCAATTCAGGCGGTGTAGGTGTCCGACACATCCGTGGTAGCTTTTTGCTTCCCAACGAAAAGGCCTAGGAGGCCGGACATGACCAACGAAAGAATTCCAACGATCAGTCGAGAGAAGCTCCTGAAGGAACTAAGTGAACTGCCCGAGGGCGCCGAAATCAGCTTTTCGGGGTTACGTTTCGTTCAGTTCCGGCAGTCCCTTCAGACCCCCCCAAGATTCCAGGCAGTGTTTGATCCACACGTGTTCCGAACGGCGGAAGGCGTAGTGGTGGTTGATAACCCTGAATGAAGTGATACGCGATCTGGCATGCCTCCTCAGCAGAGCGAGCTGGCCCTGTCGAAACAACTCTGCCTCCAACTCGAGCGAGCACACCGAATCCCCCTCGTTCGCTAAGGTCTGAGGAGATCAAAACGGTGATACGGCGTTGTCCACGCAAGGCTTCGGCCTTGGCGTACAGCGCCTTTGCTTCCGCCTCCAAGCGTTCGGCCTCATAGATGGCCATCAAGTAACCGTCCGCTTGAACGTCGATCCCACCGACCATTGGAGAATCCTTATCGGTTGTCATATCAGGCCACCTTTACCGACTGTTCCATCACATCCAGGCTATGCCGGACATGCCCAAGCTCTTTGTGGATCGCCGCTTTCTCGATCGGGGAAACATGGTTGTCATCTAGAGCTTCGTGCACCGCGATGGTCAGATCCGCGACCTCTTTACCAACGTTGATCAGCGATGCCGTGAGTGCTTTCGGCTCAGGTGCGACTTTGGCAACCAGCTCAAAACCGAAATGGTCGGCCAGAGTCATTAACGGGCGCATGTCGCCGGTGTGCAGCAAAATCCCGAACAGATGCTCGATGGTCAGGTGATGCGCAGCGTTGTCCGGGTTGGAGCGCTGAAGCAGGCTCACATGCGACATGCACATTTTCCCTGCCAACTTCTCTGCCCCGCTTTCCTTGATGGTGGTGTGGCAAGCCCTCAAGAAATCTTCCATTCGTAAAACCTCGAATTTGTTTCCGTGGATGACAGGCGGTGCCTGAGCGATCATTTGTTCAGCGACTTAAGCGACTGATTTTTTGGGATGCGCTTCAGCGAGGAGCCAATCCGCGTCGAACGGCTTGCCATTGGAAGCTGCCATTTCGGCAATCTTTTTTGCGTACTGGGTTTCGCCCGTGTACTCAGTGCGCGGCAATGCGTCTGCTGCGAGCCACTTATAAACAGCTCTCGGAGTTTTCCCGCAGGCCAGGGCCACCGCAGGTACTCCGCCAGCATCTTCAATCGATTTCTTGAGCGGCCGCATGAGGCCTCCGAGTCAAATATGAACTTACAGTACATATTATGTCGGAACTGAAAGTACATGCAAGCGCGTGCGATATTGAACCTATGGTTCATATAGATGAAATACGTAGGGCCTTCACATCACGTCTCAAAAAGTCACTTGCCGCTAAAGGCATTGACCAGTGGGGCGCGGGCGCTCGTCTGGCCGAAATAGCCCAGGTAACTCCGAAGGCGGCAAGCAAATGGCTCAACGGTGAGGCTTTGCCAGGCCCAGCAAAGATGCAGGCCATCGCCGCTTTCCTTGGTGTCAAGATCGAATGGTTGCAGCACGCTTCGGGTGAGGGGCCAGACTCACTCTTGAATCACTCCGCGGCGTCAGAATCTCCGTCTACGGCCGCTGACAAGCTCCGCGAGATGCTGGCGGGCAAGTCGCTCGGCGATGACAAGCTACAGAAGCTTCTGTCCATCGCAGAAGGTGATGAGGTCGAGATGGCTGGCGGAGTTCTGGTGTATGACTCCTACAAGCCCGGCAAGACCGGCGACGAAGTGTGGATTGCTCACTACGACGTAAGAGGCGCGCTCGGCGGCGGCGAGATCGCGCATGACTTCCCCGAGATGCTTCAGGATGTTCGGGTCAGCCCTTCCCAGCTCCGCGCCATGGGTGTTGACTTCAAAGAGCACTTTCACCTGAAGATGATTACCGGTTGGGGCCAGTCAATGACCCCAACGATAAAGCATGGTGATCCGTGCCTAGTAGACATCAGTATCAAGGAATTCGTAGGGGATGGAATCTACTTCTTCTCGTACCAAGGCTTTCAGTACATCAAGCGGCTACAGATGAAGGGCAAGGACAAGTTCAAGATGCTTTCGGACAACCGGAAGCATAAGGCCGAGGACATTTTTCTCGACGAGACCTATATCCAGGCGCGCGTCCTGTTCGTTTGGAATGGGAATCTGGTCTGATCATTGGCCGTAACTCCAGCATCAATACAATTTCGAGAGCCTTGATAATTATGCATGGAAGCGCTGCTGCCCCCAAAAATCGAAGAAATCGGAGCGCTGCGTCTGCCGATTTCACCATCCGCCCTCCTTTAGCCAATGGACCGATGTTAACCTATGGGTTAACATCATGAGGCTGAGGGTTTTGGAGGAATCAAGATGGGTGGTCACTGCCGCCGAGATCGAGAGAAAATCCGGAGACTATGTGTGCCCTCTTATGCGGTCATTTGGCGCTTTAGGGAGTAATCATGAAAAATCTGTTGATGGCCTTTTGGCTATGCTTGAGCGGTTTGCAGATCATGGTCAGAAAATGCTCCACGATGGAATTTGTCACGAGATTGATGAGAAAAATAAGATATTTGAGTTTATCAAAGGTGATCTTAGGCTCATCTGGTTTTATGGCGACGGTAGCAAGATAATTATTTGCTCGCATTGCTTTGTTAAGAAAGGCCAAAAAACGCCTAAGAGTGAAAAAGCGGAGGCGATCAGTATTAAAGACAGCTATTGGGCTTTAAGGAACAAAGGTATATCCGTTCCCTTACATTACGAAGATGAAGAATAAAATGAATAGTTATAGCGCATTAAAATCTAGAAGCAAGGAACGGCTCGGTTATTGGCTTGAGTCTGCGAAACAGGATTTTATGATTTCTATTCACGCGATCATGGTGCGCGAAAGAATTACAAAAACCGCCCTTGCTGAAAAAATCGGATGTTCTCCAGCATACATTTCAAAGATCCTTAAAGGTGATGCGAACTTCACTATAGAAACAATGGTGAAGATATCCCGCGCTCTTGATTCAAAGCTCTGCATCCACCTTTCGGCTTCACATGAAGACATACATTGGAGGGGGGTAGTGAAAAACAAGAGGGCTACAGTCGTTGATAGCAAGCATCTGAGGGGATGGGCCGGCACACGCACTAATGAACTCTTCACTTACAGGGCAGCACTCCATGGATGATTTTACAGTACTCCCAGAAGTCATTACCTATCCTTCAATTTCTATCGAGGCCAGGGGGGAGCACGACTCCAGCAGAGAGATTAAAACTGAAGGCTATTCTGTGGGGGCCTCCCTGCATTGGGATCCGGAAGACAACACTCTCAATCTAACGGTAGCCTTTAAAAATGCCGACGACGAAGACCCTGATGAGTACAATAGGAAATACAACTTCGAAATTCACGTCTACGCAGTCTTTAATATGTCAACTAACTACTTAGACATATCAGAAAAAACTGCTCTCGGGATGCTTAACGATGTTGCAGCTTGTATATTTGGAAGTATTCGAGAAATGCTCATACTTCTTACCTCTAGGTCACCGTGGGGCCCTTATATACTTCCGATGCTCGATGCTGAAGACCTAGCGGCAAAGCTGTATGAATCAGGTTTGAAGAAGCCAGTTAAATCTAGGTCTCGCAAGAGCAAAGTAGTCCAACCAAACGATTGATTGTGTATTGCATTATTCCCCCATATACCTAAAAGATAGCGCCTACCGCTACGCGCTTCAAACGCCCACAGGGTCGTAAGCTTCCCGGTGGGCTTCGATACTCAGAAGGGGGCTGCATCTAATTCGTATTCATGCGCCTCAGATAACCGCTCGTCATGCGGGATCGGCTCCCACTTCACCGTGACGCTGCCATCCTCATCAAACGTGGCGGCCAGACCATCTGTCTGCTCCAAGACTCCCATCACCTCCTCCCACTCTCTATCGCCGTCAGTATCCAGCCGATGGATCGTCACCCAGCGCTGAAGTTGCGCTATTGGGTGATTGATCATTGACGACACTCTCAGGCCAAGCCGCTGGACCCCGCTCATCTCCTGCCGGACTACTGGTTTTGCCTGTTTTCTTGCCACCTTATGCTCTCCTTTTTAACACTGTACATCCATACAGTTTCGCGCCGAGGATAACGAACCTTTGGTTCCTCGTAAATCGCGGATGAGCCAATCGGGCGAATGAACCAGATATGAATTAAACAAAATATGTACTTCTGGTACTTGACGCGATATGAACTATTGGTTCATATTTAATTCACTGAGCCGGCGAAGCTGCTCAGTAGGGCCAGTGAGGCCCTCGGGCAACCGGAATGCTCTTTAACAGGCAGCGCAACAAACAACAGACCGCATTGCCTCTACCGGCGACCGGCGAGCAGACAGGCCCGAAAGCCTGCCAACGACAGGAACAACCTGGACGGCTGCTCGATGGTGAAACGCCTCAACCGTGTGAATGACCCGGCAAGCAATGCGCCCCGCCCCTTCCTGCGGTAATCGGAAACAAATTGCACCTAACCGGAAAAGGTTTTCCATATCACTCACGGAGGATTTGCAGCCATGTATCAGTAAGCGATCCACTTGCGTGGAGCAGTAAGCCTGAAGGCTGCGCCCAACAACCTGACAGGCAGCGGACATCTGGGCCGACGGTGTTACCGCGCACTGCCCGAGCAATCGGTAGGCCACCCCAAGTTAGAAGTCACCGCTGAAGATTCAAACCCAGGCCGTCGCCAGTAGCGGGCCTAGGAGGCTCACGTAGGGTGGTACCCGTGATGCAAACAAAAGCCCGGTTCCGATCGGGCTTTTTTACGCCTGCCTTTATTCGTCAGCACTCTCCCCTGCGCCCAACGGCAACCAGCAGGAGGCTCGAGTGCTGACGAATAACCGCAACCCAACACTGAGGGATCAGCCATGCAATCAATCCTGCAACAGCGCTTCGCCGGTCTTCAGGCCCTGCGCCTCCGTTCATTCATTGCCACGTCCGAGTTCTACTCCATGATCGGCCAGGAACCACCCGCCCAGAAGGTCCGCTTTCAGGTTCGGGCTATCGGCAAGGCGTACCACATCGTCGATCTGGTCACCGGAAAAACCAAGGCGTTCCGCTGGACGCATGCCTCGGCGGTGGACACGGCCAACCAGTTCGAAACACAGGTCGCCAGCCAGCCCGGAGGCGCGCAGTGATCGGCGTACCAATGCCCAACCCGCGAGTCTCAATCCTCGCGAACCTGAATCAGCAACTAGAGCAGTACTTCGGCGACGGCAAATCAGTGCAGGAAATCGCGCAAGGTGTCAGCGGCACAAAGGACGGCACATTCGGCACCACCCACACCAACAAACTGCGTGCTGAGCGGGACAAGGTGGCGCCTAGGCTGAAGGAGTTTGCCGAGGCCGGCACACCCGTCGCCAAGGCAGCGAAAGAATGCGGCATGGAAGCCAAGCGAGCCCGTCTCATCGCCCGCGAAAACGGCTTCAAGTTCAAATCATGAAGCGCCTCAGCAACCAGGTGCGCCAGCGCCGACGACAGACATGGCTGGATCTACCGGCCCACGAAATTGAAGAGGCAGGCCATGGCCGAGGAACAACAGGAGCCAACGGCGGAAGCCATCAAGCAGCGCAAGAAGCGCGAGAAGAAAGCAGCGGACGATGCCAAGAAGGGAATCGGGCGCTTTCAGGTTGAGGTGGCCGGAGTGTTCATGTCAGACCTCAAGCGCCTGATGAAAGAACATGGCTTCAACAACCAGCAGGAGGTGTATCAGAACCTGCTGCGTAACGTAATTACTGCTGACTTTGAAACGGCGGCGCGGATGCTCAGGTGTGTCACGACACCCTTTGTTGTTAGTGAAAAGGTGTCACAAACATTCCGCGACGAGAGTCTTCGGGTCTTACACGGCTCGCCCGGCGAGCCAGAAGACGAAATCTTCGATCCTAGCAGGATCATCTTTTCGGAGGCGGAGGGGCCGTAGGCGCCTTAGGTCGTTCAAGCCGCTCGTTGCTCGATTTTGGTCGATTCTTTTCATCCTGTGCAATTACTCTTCGAGCTACGCCAGGCGGCATTGGCTGCGGTGCTTTGCTTGTCATAATTTATTCCGTTACTCGGTGGCAAATTCAACCCATTGTACCTTCGCTGAATCTATCACCATGAACTCAGCACCAAAAGGGCGTTCTGTTCCATCATCTTCCAGCCAACACGGATCCTGTATTACAAACTGACCGCTCGTAGGCTCCGATGGCCATTCCATAGGCCAACCGAATAGTCGTCGCTCGTCAACAAGATGTAGCACGACAAGCCGTTCATAAGTCGCAAAAGCGCTATACCACTCAGTGGGATAGGAGGTTTGCTTTGTGATATTTCTGTCTCGCAACCGTGCATGGAGCTTGTCGTTCGTGGCCCAATAACACGAGAGCAGACCAAGCAGGACGGAAATCACGAAGGACCAGGATGCCTCGGCCTTAACGTCCCACTGACCAACAATGTAGCCCTTTGAGCCTACCCACAATAGCCCGGCCTTTACGACCAACACTGCCCCATGGATCACAAAGGTGAAAATGAGCGCCTGCACGATTTGCCCGAATGTGTCGGGCCGCTTAAACGCAGTCAGGGAATAAAAAATCCATGCCGTAAGAAAGCCTGGAATCAAGTACTGCAGCAGCGGTATCACTTCTTTTACTAATTCGTCCAAGGCTGCAATTTCCTTTTTGCTGAAACCAGCATTCCGTAATACCCCACTTCAACGAATCACGCCAGCCGGCGAGGCAGGCGTCTGCCTGGAGATAACCAATGAGCATTCCCGCAAATGCTTTGAGCGACGAACAGTGCCTGCACTACGCCGCGCTTGATCCGACGCCCGCCGCCGAACTGACCCACCGCCTGACTTCGCAGAGCATCGACCCTAGCGCAGAGCGCGAAGAGCTGCGCGAGGATATCCGCCGCCTGGAGAGTGCCCACGAAGAATCTGAAGAGGAAGCGGACGGTCTTCGCGACTACATGGAAAGCGCCTGCGTATGGATTCGTCGCGCAATGGACCCGGAAGAAAGCGAGCTATCAACGACTGAGCTGCTGCAAAAAGCGCTCGACTGCCTGGAGTGATGCCATGAGCACCTTTGCCGTATTCGGAATGAATGAGCACTTCGCCCGCGAAGAGGCGAAGCGTAAGGTCCGCGACTTCAAGATCGAAAAGGGTCATCGGATCGAGCTCACTATGAGTCAGTGGCTGCAGGCCGTTGAGGACAGGGTCGTCAAGATCATGGACGGCAAGCGTGTCGCCCAACTCAGCAGCATGTTCGATGCCCCCCAGTACGCCGCCGATTATGCCGAGCGCATCCGCAAGCTGGGGCGATGCCGCGACGTCATCATCAGGGCGAAGATCAAGTTGCCGCAGGACGACCTGAGACGGAAGTCGCCAACCAAGCTTTCGTGGCTGGACTACTCGCCGGAGTCGACAGCGGCCGCTTGACCAGCTTTCACTTAATCCGCAAGACGGTGAGTCCCTCACCGGCAGAAAAACAATCCCGATCAAAAAATCAATTAAACAAAATACAACCTAAAAGAAATCAACCAAATAGTTAACCAGCTTCTCGGTAACATATAGCCCAGACCGACCCAAAAGTTCGCGAATTTTTTGCTCACCCCCACTTTTAGCTATGAGGATCTGCGTCAAATACAAGACAGAAACACCTCTTGCGATACCAATTTTATTCCCATCAGAATCAAATGATAAAAACTCAATAGCTGCATCATCAGCGCGCCTCTTAATAAACTCCTGATTTTCCGCCATTGCAGACCGAAGTTCACCTAGCGCGTTTATTCCAAGCATCTGCAAACGACTTATATCTTTTGCCTCGACTCTCAAGCCATAAGAAAATTCCGCACTCAATGCGTTAACGATATAATCATCTAGGGTGATAACTAAAGGATCGAGCTCAATAAACCGCGCAAGTGAGATCTTATCTAGGGAAACTTCTTGCGCTGGCACCCCGCCCACAACTCCTATTGGCTTTTCAACTTCTACTGCCACAGTATCTGAATAGGCAGCTAATGCATCACGTATCCCGATAAACTCTTGATCCGCTAGTTCCAGCAATCCCGCCAAGCGAGAAAATCGCCTTCTGATGTGTTTCGGTATCTCTATGTTAGATTTGTAACCAGTATCATGTTCAATTTCCGCCCAAGTATGCTGCAGTATTGATCTAACTTGAATCTCTGCTTTCATCCCTCGAAATGCGCTGTACTCTTTCAGCGCTGCTCTATCATCACTCAAAGAAACGACATAGTGGAGCGACAAATAACCAAATTTTTCTGGATCAAGGGCTTTACCCTTATCTATTGAATTGACCTTATCAATGAAAAATTCCGACTCTACAACCTGCGCTATCTTATGAACATCATCTTCATAATGAGTTATGAGTCGAACACCAGCTAAATCAGTTATCTGAGAAAGTGTTTCGTAGCTACGCTTCTTCTCAACTTTCCCGCGCAAGCTATTAACAGTTTTACATCTATGCCCCACCGAATGGACAGTTATACCTTCAGAAGCCAACAATCTTACCAATAGATTATCGACGGTATTAGCAAAAGATTGATATTTATCTCTCTCAACTTCGTATTCTTCAACTAGATTGCTTTCGTTAGAATCCATACTCGTTCACTCGATAAAATATGAGTGCAATATACATTTGGCGAACACACCTGACCACTGCATCACCCCTGTTAAATGTCACCATAGGGACCCTGGGATACCCTCGATTATTGCTATCGGTACCTGACACCCACGCCGGAACGGGTTCACCTCACCAGTCACTTCAGGAGGGGAGCTGTGTAACGCAACTGGCGAGGCGAACCAGTAGACCATAGCCCGCCCGCTCAATCTGCCTCACACCTCTCATCTGATTCCCACAACCAACCTACCAGCCTGCCGGTGTACGGCGGGCTAGGAACACTCATGCCTCACGCCCTTGACGACCGGCCTCTGCTAGTCCGCCTCAACGCACGTATTCAAAAGTACCAGGGCTGCACGACAAAGCCGCTCGGAACGGATGCCTCTCTGCACCAGCAGTCAGTCGAGGAAATCAACCGGCTGACCGCAGAGAACCAGGCGCTGCGTAAGGGTCTGAGCGGAATGCTTTTCGCTTTCGATGACGGTGTCGGCCGCAACTGGTCGGCTGAATTGCTCGATCACGCTCGAGCAATATGCCCCGCTACCGAATTCAAAACCTAACCCCTTCCCCACCTTCTGCTGCCACGCGCGGCATGGAGCATCTCTATGGAAACTGAAATTCTCTCGGACGAAGAGCTGGCGGACCTCACCGGTTACAAGGCCCGGGCCTACCAGCGACGCTGGCTTGTGGATCGACAGTGGGTGTTCGTCGAAAGCGGCGGCAAGCGACCACTGGTTGGCCGGATGTACGCCCGCATGAAGCTGGGCATGATCTCCCCTGCCATCGCTGCCCCTAACCCACCGCCGGCAGCTCCGGCATGGACGCCCGACTTCTCGCGAGTGAACTGATATGCGACCCCGCAAGGCCGAAACACGTAATTTGCCGCCCCGGATGTACCAGTGGACGCGGCCACGGAAAAGTGGAAAGGATTGGATCGCCTATTACTACCTGGACTTGACCGGCAAGGCGATCCCATTGGGTAAAGACCTGGACTTGGCCAGGATCAAATGGGCAGAGCTTGAAGCCAAGGAAAAACCCCTCGACCTGCGCACCATGAAGGGCATCTTTGACAGGTACATCCGCGACATCGTCTCCAAGAAAGCGCCGCGCACCCAAAAGGACAATCTGTCGGAGATCAAGCAGCTTCGGCCAATGTTCGACAGCGCTCCCATTGACTCAATCACCCCGGCCACGATTGCCGGGTACCGGGATGCACGGACGGCAAAGGTTCGGGCGAACCGGGAGATCGCCACCCTCTCCCACGTTTTCAATATCGCCCGGGAATGGGGGCTTACGACCAAGGAGAATCCGTGCCAGGGCGTGCGCAAAAACAAGGAAACGCCTCGGGACTACTACGCGAACGATGTGGTTTGGGATGCTGTTTACAAGAAGGCAGCTCAAGAGCTGAAAGACGCGATGGACCTGGCTTATCTGACCGGGCAACGGCCGGCAGATGTTCTGGTCATGAGGAAGGATGATGTCGAAGGGGAATATTTGGGGGTGCAGCAGAAGAAAACGCACAAGAAGCTTCGTATACAGATGACCGCCGGCGGTGAGGCAAACAGCCTTGGCCGGCTGATCGCCGAGATATCCGCACGCAACGCTCAGCACGTCTCGAACTATCTAATTGTAAGTGGGCACGGAAAGCGGATGACCGCGACGATGCTGAGAAAGCGTTGGGACATTGCGCGCGAGAAAGCAAAGTTGGCCGCGATCGAGATCGGCGACGAGCTGCTAGCGACAAAGATAAGTGGATTCCAGTTCCGTGATATCCGGCCAAAAGCTGCGTCGGAAATCCTCGATGTCGGCGATGCGAGCCTGCTCCTGGGTCACACCAAGGGGGACATCACGGAACGCGTTTACCGCCGCATCGGCGCCATTGCCAAGCCGTCAAAATAGCCCGAAAACCCGTTACAAAACTCAAACTCCGCCCCTTGTAGAATGCGGTCTACAGAGGTGCCGAAAAACAAAAGTACTGTAACGAAAAACAGCTACAGGCCACGGTTTCAGCGGCTTTAAATAGCGGTCTTGAAAACCGTCGACTGTAACAGGTCCATGAGTTCGAATCCCATCGCCTCCGCCATCTTATGTACGACAAAGCCCTGATTATTCA
>Ga0157371_10002222_pt1 | contig 18778 bp, 20 predicted proteins | sample C45metaG_FD_113462 | JGI IMG/M metagenome (GOLD analysis project Ga0157371, IMG submission 113462) | Corn rhizosphere microbial communities from Kellogg Biological Station, Michigan, USA - C4-5 metaG | ecosystem: Host-associated > Plants > Roots > Rhizosphere > Soil | place: USA: Michigan...
AATAAAAAATTTAAGATCAACTCAAAAGAAACCGATAAGCTCACCGATTTCATTACACTAAAAGCTTATTATTTCCCCTACATCAATTTAGTTTGGCTGGGACTTGTAATTATGTCAACAGGATTTGTTGTTTCATTGGTTAGTCGCCTCAGAGCAGAAAAAATGTGGGCTTATATAGTTGTTGGAATGGTGTTGGTTTTCTTATTTTACATGTTCCTGCTGGCGAATAATTAAAAAAAATCAAGATTTTTTCAATAAAGCTCTTCAAAATGTTTTATTTTTTTGATAAAACATTTACAAAACAACTTTGTTTTTGGTTATTTAAATTCTAAATTTACAACGCAATGCGTACCAAAAATAAAATAGCTCCATTACAACTTCCCCTGTTGATGTTGGTGTTTTTATTTATTGCCCCTGGTGCCAGTTCTCAGGTGCCGGCCAATCAAAAAGCAGACGGGCCAATTTTCGCCCAACATGGAATATCTGATACAATTATTTGCTCTGCAGTTGTTTATGAAGGCGATACCATTGAAGCAAAAATTCTTGCTGGTGTTTATGTTTGGGGAAAAAGAGATCCACGTGCACGTGAAGAATGGACAAGATTGAGAAATGCAATCTACGTTACTTATCCCTATGCAAAGCGCGCCGGCTGGGTTTTTACAGACATTGAAAATCATATCGCGCATAATCCAAACAAGCAGCAGGTTTCTAAATATATCAACAGCCGCGAAAAAGAATTAAAAAAAGAATTTACAGAGCCATTAAAAAATTTATCAGTTTACCAGGGAAAAGTTTTAATGAAACTGATCAATCGCGAAACAGGTGGTACAGATTGTTACAGCATTCTAAAAGAATTTAAAGGGGGATTTACTGCACGTTTCTGGCAAACTGTCGCTTTTGTTTTTGGAAGCGATTTAAAACAACCATATGATGCAAAAGGCAAAGATGCTGAAATGGAATCAATCGTAAAAGAAGTCCAAAGAATGTATGGATATTCAGGATAATTCTTCCCCATCCTATTCCCATTACTACACCTGTATGAAATCATAAAACTCAAAAAACATCCTTCCTTTAATGTACCTTCGCGCTATTGTTTATCCAAACTTTCCTGGTTCGAAATTATAGATTTAAAATGAAGTTAGACCTTTTAGCCTTTGGCGTTCATCCTGATGATATAGAATTAAGTTGTGCTGGCACGTTGTTGACAGAAAAAAGAAAAGGCAAAAAAGTTGGAATTATCGACCTTACCAGGGGTGAATTAGGAACAAGGGGTACAGCTCAAACCAGAGAAGAAGAAGCAGAAAATTCAGCGAAAATTTTAGGAGTTAATATTAGGGAAAACCTGGATATGGCTGATGCATTTTTTAAAAATGACGAAGAAAATCAACGGAAAATAATCACAGTTCTTAGAAAATATAAACCGGAAATTGTTTTGTGTAATGCGCCTGATGATCGCCATCCGGATCACGGACGTTCTGCAAAATTAGTAGCCGATGCCTGTTTTTTATCAGGATTAAGAAAAATTGAAACTTTTGATGGACAAAACAAACAGGAAGTGTGGAAACCATCTTACGTTTTTAATTATATTCAGGATCAATATTTCACACCCGGTTTTGTAATTGATATTTCAGATGTTATTGATCAAAAGGTTGAAGCAATAAAAGCATTTAAAACACAGTTTTTTTCAAATGGTGAAAATGACAAAGAACCACAAACTTATATTTCAACTCCCGAATTTTTAGAAAGTGTGATTAATCGTTCCAAGATGTTTGGAAAAATGATCGGCGTAAAACATGCAGAAGGATTTATCTCAAAAAAAATGATCGGATTTAATTCTTTTGATGCTTTGATCCAAAATGTTACCTAACGCTTATTAGAAAAATAAATTTAAAGTTCAAAATCAAAAAAAATAATGTCAACACCCAAATTCATGCAGGGCAGAGGAGATTTTCACATGGTCTTGAAAGCCCGTGTCAATCAATATTTTGCTGAGCACCAACGTCCAATTACAGGCAATTTCGCCTTGCTTTTTAAAGCCGTGCTTTTCACCGCTTTATATTTAGTAGTATATGTCCATCTCGTATTTTTCACTCCTGGTGTATGGATAGCAGTTCCAGAATGTATTTTCTTTGGATTATTAACAGCTGCCATTGGTTTCAATGTGATGCACGATGGCGCTCATGGCAGTTTTAGTAAATATAATTTTTTAAATAAAGCCGCCGGAGCTTCTCTGAATTTCCTTGGCGGAAGTGCTATCATGTGGAATATGAAACACAATATTATTCATCACACCTATACAAACATTGATGGAATTGATGATGATATTGAAGCACGTCCGTGGCTTAGGTTTGCTTCGACTCAAAAGAAAATGAAACTGCATAAATTCCAGCAATATTATTTCTGGTTTTTATATGCATTTCTTCATTTGATCTGGATATTTATGACAGATTATCAAAAATATTTTAAACGTAAAATCGGCACCGTTCCTTTAAGAAAAATGACTGCATATGAACATTTTTCATTTTGGGCTGCAAAAGCGATCTATACTTTTATGTTTGTTGTTTTGCCAATTATGTTATTGGGATTTACTCAATGGATGGTTGGGTTTTTATTGATCACTATGGTTACAGGATTAGCGATCAGTATTGTATTTCAGCTTGCTCACACTGTTGAACATACAGAATTTCCGATCCCAAGTGAAACATCCGGGAAAATTGAGAATGAATGGGCAATACATCAGATTCATACAACAGCCAATTTTGCAACTAAAAGCAAAACAATTTCATGGTTGTTGGGCGGATTAAATTTCCAGATCGAACATCATTTATTTCCAAGAATTTCTCACGTGCACTACCCTGCCATCAGTAAAATAATTAAGAAAACATGTGGCGAATATGGAATCAATTATATTGAGTTTCCAAAAATGACACAGGCAATTGTTTCACATATTCATTATTTAAAAAGACTCGGCCAATTAGCTTAAACTTTTTAGTTAATACTTTTATTCAAATCCTCAAGCAAAAAATTTGAGGATTTTTTTATAGTTGGCAAGAAAATTGCAAAATCAAAAAGTAATTTTCAATCTGAAAAAGATTAAAATTCTTTCACCATTTCTTCTTACTATAGATTTCGATTTTTAAATTTACAAGTATGAACATTCATTTTCAAGACCTGATTCCTGAAGACTTTGATGATAATTCAAGAGTTTGGGTTTATCAATCCAACCGCATCTTTACCCTTTCCGAAGCATTGCAACTTGAAGAACAATTAGAAAATTTCAGTAAAGAATGGAACAGTCATGGAAGCGCTGTAAAATCCTATGCTAATTTATTTTTTGGACAGTTCATCATTCTTATGGCTGATGAAAGCAATGTAAAAATTGGCGGATGCAGTACAGATTCTTCTTTAAGATTTATAAAAAATATCCAGCAGGATTATAATGTGCAATTACTCGACAGGCAAATGCTGGCATTCATTATAAAAGAAAAAGTGCAGTTATTGCCCCTGTCACAGGTAAATTATTCTATTGAAAATGATTTCATCACTGCAAATACCCTGTATTTCAACAATACTATTCTTACGAAAAAAGAATTGATGAACAATTGGATCATTCCATTAAAAGATAGCTGGCTGGCATCAAGAATTCCATCAAGTTATTTTGCTGAGCCTGTTAAAGAGAATAAATAGAATTAGAATTTATTTCTTCAATACATTATCAAAATCAGCCCACCCCCATTTGTTTTGAATGACAGGGCCATGCATCAGATAAATTTCAGGATTCACTCTTGCCGCTGTTTTAAAGGCGGTAGCATCCAGACTGAAAACCGGAAGATTATAATTATTTTGTTGATTGAAAAAAATATCAGCGGCTTTCAATTCAGGAGTAACAACATAAATCATCCGATTATTCTTTTTTGCATAATCGTTTATCTTTATAAAATCATCCAGCCAATAATCTGTCCTGTCAAATCCTTTCACGAAAAATAAATAATAAGTGGCATCAAGGCTTAAAACCGCCCCGGTAGTATCACTCCCTGATAAAGTAGTCAGATTAAAATCTTTGATCGGCGGCTCATTATTTTTTCCTTTCTCAATAATAAAATCTTCCCTACTTACAAAACTCCAGGTAGAATCAGGAAGATTATTAATCGTAAAGTTTTCTTTCTTTCCGTTTTTTTCATAAACAAACCGGTACTCTTTTTTATCAGGTACCGCATCAGCAGGCATCTTGCGAAGTTGTAAAACATTGCCTCCTTTTTTAAATGGCAGACAATCCACCGTTGGCAAATGACGCAGCACATACCATTGATAAAACAGAACAAGTGCACATGAAACGATTAAAAGTAAAATACTGATCGCCGTAGTGAAGACGGGAATGATATATCTTCTTCCAAAAAAAAGAATCAACACAAGCACAAATAAAACCAAATCTTTTATAAAAGACTGCATGGAAGTTAAGGGAATGCAGTCACCAAAACATCCACAGGTCGCTATTTTTCCCGAAAGCGCAGCATAGCCAGTCAGGAATCCAAAGAAGATAATGAGCAGTAGAATAAGCCACGTAAAAAATTTTCTCCAGACACCTAAAAGAATTCCAACGCCAACCATTATTTCAAGTGTGATCATGATTATAGCGAATGGAAAAGCATTATCAGTGAGCCAATGCATCAAATTTGCAAGTGAACTATTAGTAGCCCATACTTCATAAAATTCCTGCATTTTATAAGCAAGACCATTTGGATCCATTGCTTTTACCAGTCCGGAAAAAATAAAAAGTACGCCAACAATTACACGCGAAATATTTACTAAAAGTTTCATTTTGGTATATTTAAAAAAACAATGAATTTAAACTATTCTGATAATATCAGCGCAAAGGCGGCATAATTTAATATGTCAAAGAAATTTGCATCAATCCCTTCGCTCATTAAAGTTTTTCCTTCGTTTTGTATGATCTGTTTTATTCTTAAAATTTTGGCAAGGATCAAATCAACAAAGCTTTCCTGGCTCATTTCACGCCACGCTTCGCCATAATCGTGATTTTTATTTTGCATTAAATTTTTTGCACTTAAAATAATGCCGTCATAATAATCCAATGTTTTTTCAACAGATAATTCTTCATCCCGATCCATATCGGGATCATCATCATGAATTTGTCTTTGAATTAAACCAATAACTGCATAATTTAAAATCCCTTTAAACTCTCCTCTTACATCGTCATCAATTTTTTGAATTCCTTTCTCCTGAATATTACGGATCCGTTTAGCTTTGATATAAATTTGATCTGCAACAGAAATAGGGCGATATACACGCCAGGAAGTACCATAATCTTTTGTCTTTTTAAAAAAAATTTCTCTGCATTCATTCACTGCATTATCAAATTGCAGATCGGTATTAACTTGATTAACTTGCGCCATAATTATTGCCAAATTTAAACTTAAAATCATAATGTTTTCATTGAATTGCAAAGGGAAATTAATTTTAATAGAAAGGCCCTTGGTAATGGGAATTCTGAATCTGACAGAGGATTCATTTTATGCAGGAAGCAGGATCAGAAGCCTTGAAGCAATAAAAAATAAAGCAGCCCAGATGACAGATGAAGGCGCAGATATTTTAGATTTGGGCGCGCAAAGCACAAGACCTGCCAGTACGCGTATTTCAGCGGATGAGGAATTGAAAAAATTATTGCCTGCGATCGAAATGCTGATAAAAAATTTTCCTGAAATCATTCTTTCAATTGATACATATCATTCAGAAGTTGCAAAAAAATGTGCGGAATCCGGCGCAGCAATCATTAATGATATCAGCGGCGGGGAAATGGATAAAAATATGATCCCAACGGTGGCAAAATTAAATGTGCCTTACATCTGCATGCACATGAAAGGCGTTCCCGAAACAATGCAGCATGAAACACATTATGAAGATATACTGAAAGAAATTGTTGATTTTTTTATAGCAAAAATCAATGAATGTAAAGGTCTTGGAATTAATGATGTGATTATTGATCCAGGTTTTGGTTTTGGAAAAAATATTTCCCAGAACTTATATTTATTAAAACACCTCCAGATTTTTAAAATGCTTGAAAAGCCCATATTAGCAGGACTTTCAAGAAAATCAACGATTTATAAAACTTTGAAAATTCCCGTTGAAGATTCTTTGAATGGGACAACTGTTTTAAATACTATTGCTCTATTAAATGGCGCTTCAATTCTTCGTGTTCATGATGTAAAAGAAGCAAAAGAAACAATCAAATTGTTTGAGGCTTATGGCCATGCGTAAACACTCTTTTTAACTACAAGTATAAATTATCCTTAAAATAAAACAGAAACGCCGGAAACTTTACAATCCGGCGTTCCTAAAAATTTTATTTGATCGAGTTTATTTACCTGAACCCGGTTTTTGTTTTTGCTGTTGCTGCTGTTGTTGCATCTTTTGAATTTGTTCCATCATCTGACGCTGTTGTTGCATTTGTGCCTGTTGCCTTTCCATCTCTTTTTGATAAGCTTCCTGACCTACTACATCTGTAACTTCTATATCAAACATCACGTTTGCATAAGGAGCAATTTTTGGAGCCATCCCATTTTTTCCCCAGGCAAGGTATGAAGGAATTAAAATTTTCCCTTTGGTACCTTTCTGCATCATTTTCAATCCATCAATCCAGCCCGGAATAACCCGGTATTCATTCATGTCAACATATAATGGTTCCGGATGTCCGAATTTAGTATCAGTGTTTGAATCAAATGTGCTGTCGTCCAACGTCCGTCCGGTATATTTTACAACCGCTACATCTGTATCGCCAATCATTGGACCGGCTCCCGGAGTTTCAATTACTACATAGGTGCCCCATTTTGTTTTAGTTCCTTTCAAATTATGTTTAGCCATATAATCAGTAATGGTTTTTTCATCGGCTTTGACCAAAGAATCATTTGAAGAAATTTCTTTTTCAATGTTTGCAACTATTTTTTCACTATGAATTTTCTTCGCAGCTGGCTGATAAGATTTAGCGGCACTGTCAGCAGCTTCTTTTGATGGAAATAATTTTACAAATTTAAAAGTCCGGTAAATATATTCGCCTTTCTGCATGAAAGGTGCGCCTTGTCCATACTTCAAAATTGAGTCAGTTGACTGCCTTAGCACTAAACTGTCTCCTTCGTGTACATCTTTGAAATAAGGAGGGAGTTGCATTGTATCATAAGGTACAAAACTGGGCTGACTGGCTTCTACACTGCTGAAAAGCACGCTGTCCTTATATTTTGCCAAAACATTTATCTGCATAAAATCTCCGGGAACAGCCTTCTTCCCATTCTCATTTCTGATGATTTTATATTCGCTGCCGTCCTTGTCTTTTATAAATTTTTGTTCGTTACACCCAGAGGCAATAAATAAAAATGCTGCCGCCAGAAGGTAAATGGATTTGTTCATTTTTGTTTTTTTATAAATGGTTAATTGTTTAATTGTTCTTTATTTTCCTTAATTGCTTTTTTAAATTTCGCAATTACTTCATCCAATGATTCAGTATTTCTTCCACCAGCAGCATTAAAATGGCCTCCACCGTTGAAATATTTTCTTGCAAATGTGTTTACATCAAAACCTCCTTTACTTCGGAAGGAGCTTTTCCTTTCATCTCCCCTATCTATGATCACTGCCGCAAGTTTGATTCCTTTTATGCTTAAAGGAAAATTTACCAGACCTTCTGTATCGCCGGTTCTTACATTGAATTTAATGAGATCTTTTTGTGGGATGGCAATCAAAGCAGTATTATATTCATAAAATATTTCCATTCTGTTTAAAAGAGTATTTCCAAAAAAACGAAACCTTCCTTCCAGGAAATTATCAAATAAATTTTCATGAACCTGGCTATGATTCAATCCGCTTTCTTTTAATTTTGCAATCATTCTGTGAACATCTGCTGAAGTAGAATTGAATCGAAATGAACCAGTGTCAGTCATTACACCGGCATATAAACATTCAGAAACATTAATATTAATTTTCTCTGTATGGCCGCTGTTGATAATAAAATCAAAAATCATTTCGGCGGTTGAACTTTTTGCTGTATCACTTATTCCATAATCAAAAGCTTCTGTTTGCGGCTGCTGATGATGATCGATCAGGATTTTTGTACAGCTCAATTTTTCAATCACCGGCTCCATATTTTTTACCCGGCTGAGTACATTAAAATCCAAACAAAAAAGCCATTCAGCTTCATTGAGCTCATTCACTGCCTTTTCCTTTTGCATTTCAAAATCCAACACTTTTTTGGCTCCTGGCATCCAGCTTAAAAAACCTGCCCAATTGGTAGGAGAAATTACTGTTACAGAATGACCGAATTGAATCAAAAAATTATATAATCCTAATCCTGAACCCATTGCATCAGCGTCAGGTTTCTGATGAAAAGTAATTACAATTTTTTTCGGATCTGTTAATAAAGGAAATATTTCGCTGACAGGTTTCATAAAAGGTTGCAAAAGTATTGATTAATTGACAAATTGATACATTCAATTGTTTTAGGATCAAATTAATGTGAACCGGCCGGTAATATGAAATATTCAACAAAAAAATAGCCAACTTTCTGATTCAGTTGGCCATTTTTTTGTTGAAGGCTGATTTTACGGATTAGCAGAAGTCCATTTATTGTTATCAAAATCTATATCCGGGAAAACATGCTCCGGATCGATGGTTACTGATTTCAATTTTTCATTTGTATTTAATTTTTGAATCCAGGTATTTCCATTTTGCCAAACTTCTACCGGCACTTTTACTGTATCAGTTTTTCCACTTTCTGTTTCATATTGAAGATAAATCGGCATTGCCATCTTGTCAAGGTTGACGACTGTTACTAAAGCGCCTTTTGTAGAATCATCGTCGACATATTTTACGCTGGTAATTGCCTGATCCAATTTGTAATTATGAATAAACATTCCTCTCCAAAACCAACCAAGATCTTCACCTGTAGCGTTTTCTATGGTTCTGAAAAAATCCCACGGAGTCGGATGTTTATAAGCCCATCTATGAACATAAAGCCTGAAAGCATAATCAAACCTTTGCTGCCCGATAATCTCATTTCTTAGAAGATCAAGAGCATAACCTGGTTTGAAATACAATGCCACACCGATGTTTGCTTCAGTTAAGGCATCCGGCTCACTCATCACTGTTTCGCTCTTTGGTCCAAAAATATATTTATACATTGAACCATTATTTTGTCTATTGTTCACATATTCGCCATTGTTAAAATCCTGAGTTGAAAGCCCGTTGATGAAGGTATTAAAGCCTTCATCCATCCATCCATATTTTCTTTCATTACTTCCAACGATCATTGGAAACCAGGTGTGCCCAAATTCATGATCTGTAACTCCCCAAAGTCGTCCTCCTTTTGATTTTGAATTACAAAAAACTATTCCGGGGTATTCCATTCCATTAATATTACAAGCTACGTTTGTTGCATTATCATAAGGAAATTCAAACCATCTTTTAGAATATCCTTCCAACGCACCTTTGATGTATTCAGTAGATCTTTCCCACGCATTATCTCCATTGGATTCAACAGGATAAACACTTTGTGCGAGGCCTTTCCTTCCGGAAGGAAAATTGATTCTTGCCGCATCCCATATAAATGCTTTTGAAGCAGCCCATGAAACGTCTCTTGAATTTTTCATTTTAAAATGCCAGGTGATATTTCCTTTTTGCGGACGCGATGAAGGATTGGTAACTTCATCAGCGCTGCGAATGATGACAGTTTTATCGCTTTTTTTTGCCTGCTCTAATCTTTTAATTTCTGTAGAAGTTAATACATCTTTTGGATTCTGAAGGTCACCTGAACCAGCTACAATCAGATTTGCAGGAGCTGTGATCGAATAATCATAATCACCATAATCCAAATAAAATTCACCAGCGCCAAGGTAAGGTAAGGTATTCCAGCCTTCAATATCATCATATACACACATGCGCGGATACCATTGCGCAATCGCATAAATTTTTCCATTTTTTGTATCCAATATACCTGTTCTGTCGCTGCCTTCTTTTGGAATAAAATAAGAGTAATCAATTTTTACATCTACCGTTTCTCCGTGTGCCAAAGCTTTCGGAAGGCGGATTTGCATTCTTGTATCAGAAATTAAGTTTGTAACATCTGAGGAGGAAATTTTCCCTTTTTCTGATGATAAAAGTTTTACCGATTTAATATTAAAGCCTCCCTCAAATGAAGTACCTACATTGGTATAGCGACTTTTTCTTGTAGCCGGAGCTTTTGCTTGTCCGCGTGAATCCGGTCTGAAAAGATTTTGGTCAAGATAAAGCCAGATAAAAGGCAACGTCTGCGGGCTGTTGTTTGTGTAAGAAATTACAACACTTCCGGTGATCGCATCTTTGGAAGTATCCAACGTTGCGCTAATCTTATAACTCGCTTTATTGGTCCAGTATTTTGGTCCTGGTTCTCCATCTGCTGCGCGATAAGCATTTACGGAAGGAGGATAAAAATTTGGATTAAAAAGTTCATGATGATCATAAGTTGATTTTTCACTTTGTGCAAATGAAAAAGAGCTTATCAAAATGAATGAGAAAACAAAAAGAATTCTGATTTTGACCATAGAAAAATAATTTTAAATTTTTAAGTAAATAACTTTAAGGGTTTCAAAGATATATATCTTGTCCTACAAAGAAATCCATTCATTGATTTTTGAAAGAAACATTTATTTAAATGGTAATTGAAAACAGAAAGATAAAAAATCAAAAATTATTTCACCGTTTAATGCTGAAATAATTTAGTTAGCATCATGCCTCAAACTCCTTCCTCCAGCAGACCCTTGCCGCTCCCTGCATTCCTTCAATTGGCGGATGCATTTTCTGTATGCAAATCGAAATAGATTTTAAACCTGGAAATTCTTTATGAATTTCATTTCCAACTTCTGTCACAATTGTTTCTAAAAGAGGAGTTGGAATGCTCATTCTTTTTTTGATAATGTTATAAATGATGGCGTAATTGACCGTTTCATTAATATGAATGATCACTTCGTCTCTTTCCTGAAATTCAACTGAGGCATCAACAATATACTGATTGCCCAAAATTTTTTCTTCTTCATGAATGCCATGAAAACCATTGAAAAGAAGATTTTGTAATTGAACAGTTATCATAAAATTGAAAAATAAAATTTACGATCCTGTTTCATCTTCTTTTTGAAGGGCTGCAAAATGATCAGAAGGAACCGGATGTTCAAGCATACTCAAAAATCTTTCTGCATCAAGTGCAGCCATACAACCAGAACCGGCAGCAGTTACAGCCTGACGATAAATTTTATCCTGCAAATCTCCTGCAGCAAAAACCCCTTCGATATTAGTCTTGGTACAGCCCGGCAATGTTTTTACGTATCCACTTTCATCCATATCCAACCATCCTTTAAATATTTCAGAATTTGGCTGATGACCTATTGCAACAAAATATGCGCTTACCGGAATTACCGTTTTTTCCCCATTGATTTTATTGACAATTCTTACCGCTTCTGTTTTTTCAGCACCCAAAATTTCCTCCACTTCACTATTCCAATACACTTTTATATTTTTAGTTTCCAACACTCTTTGCTGCATGATTTTACTTGCGCGCATTAAATCTCTTCTTACAAACATGTGAACGAATTTGCAGATCTTACTAAGGTACAAAGCTTCTTCAGCCGCAGTATCGCCGGCACCAACAATGCAAACATCTTTTCCTTTAAAGAAAAATCCGTCGCAAACTGCACAGGCACTAACTCCATAGCCATTCAATCTTTTTTCACTTTCCAAACCAAGCCATTTGGCGCTTGCACCGGTTGCTAAAATGATCGCATCAGCGCTGATCCATTTTTCCTCGTCAATTAAAACTTTCAACGGACAAGCAGAAAAATCAACTCTGGTTGCCAAACCATAACGAATATCTGTACCCATTCTTTTTGCCTGGTTTTCAAAATCAACCATCATATCAGGTCCTTGTATTCCATCAGGATAACCAGGATAGTTTTCAACTTCTGTTGTAATGGTAAGTTGACCACCTGGCTGAATTCCCTGGTATAAAACCGGTTTCAGATTAGCTCTTGCTGCATAGATTGCAGCCGTATATCCAGCCGGTCCCGAGCCTATAATTAAGCATTGAACATGTTCCGTTTTTGTCTCCATAATCTTGCAAAAATAATATTTTCAAAAGGAAATGTTCGAGAATTCAAAAAACGACTTTTCAATTACTCAATTGAAAATGGCTGCAGATTGCACCTGCGCAAAGTTGTCATTTCATATCCCTAATAAAAAAATAATTGAATTTTATTTAGTAAAGATTTAATTTGAATTTTAATTGCTGAAAAAACAACTAATTGTAATTAATTTATGTTTTTAGAACCGGTACTTATTTATTTCCTGTTACGTTATTTACGCAGCTCACTGCGAAAGTTTTCTCCTAATTCAGCTTGGGAAAGAATCCTAACCTTATCCTCATTCGGAATCATCCTTCTTTTTGTACTTCAAATGACAACCGGAATCAGGCACAATATGATATGGATCTGGGATTTGATTCTTTTAGTTTTAGTTTGGATCACATTTAAATTTCCACTTTTTGAAAATGTAAGGCAGGTAATGTATGCTGTGCTGCCATTGACTTTAATAAGTATCTTCAATCATATTGTCGAAAGATTTTTTTCGAACTTTTATGATAATATAGATCAATACATCAACTTTGCTTTTTGTATTGGAATTACCTGGCTGATTTCGGTATTGATCAAATCCTCAAAGCAACAGAAAGCTTTGGATGCAGAGCGCAAAAAAACAAAGGAAGAAGAAGAACGACGAAAATTTATTTCTTCGCAAAAAGACCAGCTGGAAGTTTTGGTAAGTGAAAGAACTGCCGAATTAGTCCGACAAAAAGAAGAATTGCAGCAGGCGATTTCAGAATTACGCGAAACCCAGGGGCAGCTTATTCAATCAGAAAAAATGGCTTCGCTCGGCGAACTAACTGCCGGCATTGCTCATGAGATTCAAAATCCTTTAAATTTCGTAAATAATTTTTCAGAGATTAATTCAGAATTATTGAATGAAATGAAAAATGAATTACTGGAAAATAACCCGGAAGAAGCGATTTCTATTGCTAATGATGTAATAGAAAATGAACAAAAAATAAACCATCATGGAAAGAGGGCCGATGCCATCGTAAAAGGAATGTTGCAACATTCACGAACCAGTTCTGGTCAAAAAGAGCCTACGGATATCAATGCTTTGGCTGATGAATATTTGAGGTTGAGTTATCATGGATTAAGAGCAAAAGACAAAAGTTTTAATGCAACAATGGAAACTGATTTTGATCAAACCATTCAAAAAATAAAAGTTATTCCACAGGATATCGGTAGAGTTTTTCTGAATCTTTTTAATAATGCTTTTTATGCAACAAATCAAAAACAAAAAGCCGAAAGTGAAAAAGGGAATCTGGATTATAAACCAACTGTTTTTGTAAGCACCAGGCAGTATGATAACAAAATTGAAATCAGAGTAAGAGACAATGGCAGTGGCATTCCGCAAAAGATTTTGGATAAAATTTATCAGCCATTCTTTACAACCAAACCGACGGGTGAAGGAACCGGTCTGGGCTTGAGCATGAGTTATGACATTATAAAAGTTCATGGCGGAACATTGAATGTAAAAACCGCGGAGGGAGAATTTTCAGAATTTATTATTGAATTGCCTTTATAAAAAAGAATTATTTTTATTCTCAAACAAAAATTCCGATTATTTAAAATTTAATTATGAAAATTTTGGTAGTAGACGATGAAAAGGACACGCAAATGTTATTTGAACAACGTTTCCGAAAAGTGATCAAAACCGGAGAAATGATCTTTGATTTTGTTTATTCAGGAGAAGAAGCATTGACGTATTTGAATCATCATTTTTCAGAAGCAATATTAATTTTATCGGATATTAATATGCCGGGGATGAGTGGACTTGAATTATTAAGGCAGATCAAAAATAGATCACTTTCACCGGCGCCGGTGGTGATGATGATCACAGCTTACGGAGACAGTGAAAATTATAATCAGGCGATGAATTTAGGCGCTGATGATTTTCTCACAAAACCATTGGATTTTACTATTTTAAAAGAAAAACTTATAAATAAAATACATGACAAAAGTATTAGTAGTTGATGACGAAACAGATCTTGAATTACTCATTAAGCAAAGGTTTCGCAGACAAATCCGTGAGCAGGAATATGAATTTACTTTTGCTATAAATGGCAATGACGCTCTGAAAAAATTACAGGAACATCAGGATGTAAATATTGTTCTTACCGATATTAATATGCCGGAAATGGATGGACTTACTTTGTTAAGTAAACTAAACGAAAGCAGCCCGTTGATCAAATCAGTGATCGTTTCTGCTTACGGTGATATGGAAAATATTCGTGCTGCTATGAATCGGGGCGCATTTGATTTTATTTGTAAGCCTATTAACTTTGATGATCTGAATCTTACTTTACAAAAAACCATTCAGTACGTAGATCAGATACATGAAACACTTCAGGCTATTAAAGAAAATAACATCTTGAAAATGTATGTGGATTCATCGGTTCTGAACTTTATGGATACCCGGGAGTTTGAAACATCACTTTTAAAAAATGAAACAATAGAAGCAACGGTTGTGTTCATTGATATCTGCAACTTTACTTCCATTTCCGAGAATGAGCCGGCTGATAAAGTGGTGAAGTTATTGAATGATTATTTCGATGTAATGGTCAAAGAAATTCTTGCGCAAAACGGCTATATTGATAAATTTATGGGGGATGCAATCATGGCAATTTTCCGCGGGGATTATCACCTGGACAGAGCCATAGAAGCATGTCTTGCCCTGCAAAAACAAATAAAAAAGCTTCCTGTTCAATCTGATCTTTTATCTTTTTCTCCGCAATTGGCAATTGGCATTAACAGCGGAGAAATGATCTCGGGAAATATTGGGTCAGCTAACCTTCGCCGGCTTGATTACACGGTGATTGGCGATGCGGTAAATACTTCTCAAAGATTACAAAGTACCGCCAAAGCAGGGCAAATTTTAATCAATGAGAATTCTTATGAAAAAGTAAAAGAATCGTTTAACTGTAGTAAAGTAGGTGAAGTAAAATTGAAAAACAAGACTGATCCAATGACTATCTTTGAAGTACTGAATTAAAAAATCCTGCTTTTTTATAAAACACGGTTTTTTTTAAACTTAATATTTTTTATCAGGATGTTTTAACTGTGCAATAAATTACAACATCATTAAAGTCGTTATCGCATAAAGGATTTGTCCTGTCTCTGTCTTCAAATCCAATTAATACTTTATTTTCAGCAGGATAATTTATCAAAACTGCATGCTTCTTTAACTTCGGATCTACTTCAGGATTCAAAGCATCATTGGAGCAGAAATGAACAGCATCATTATTTAAAGTTCTATTTGTCGTATCCCAGGCATTTTCCATCAATACAAACCCCAGTGATGTTCCAACATTGAAGTTTCCAATTTTCACCTTGTCTCCCGCCTTGAGGCCTGTTAAATGACCGGCATTGGGGAAAACATAAGTAATTGTTTTAATATCGGTAGCGGTTGTTGGAGGTTGATTAGTCGGATATGTATAATAGGCAATTGAATTGGCGTTTTTACTATCGCCTGAAACAAACGTAATATAAACATCAGATTGCTCCTTAATAGTAATATCTCCAATTGCAGGATTATTAAATAATTCCGGATGGGAAGTCGTTAGATTTTGCCCATCTGGTAAAGTAGCATTTATAAAAGAGAGGAGGGTATTTGAGATAGTATCCTTTAATAAATTATCAGGCGTTCCAAAGGAATTATAAGTTCCCACTTTATCATAAGTTGTAGAAGTGAATTTTACAGGTTTAGTAACTGGATCTTTTTTGCAGGCATTCAGCAATAAAATGCCTAGAAATAAAAGCGGGTAACTTCTTGTTTTCATAATGTGTAATTTAGAAATCGGTTTCAGGAAATAAAAATAACATATTTAATGAGATTTCCAAACAATCTCAGAAAGTGGCAGACAAAAACTTTGCCATAAAATTTTATAACTCCATAATCTCCGATGAAGTAAAACAAAAAAGGCTTCTTTTAATGAAACCTTTTTTGTTTGTGACCGCGTCAGGATTCAAACCTGAAACCTTCTGATCCGTAGTCAGATGCTCTATTCAATTGAGCTACGCAGCCAAAGAGGCGCAAAAATAATAAATTATTTCCTCAACTCAAGTTCTTCGTGATTTTTTAATAAAAAGAAATTTATTAAATGATTTTGAGAAAGAGACTGCAATAATAAATAGAGCGTTTCTAAAGAATAATAAAAATCACATAAAATTTCAACCAACTGCCTAAGCAACTTTATTATCCAATTACAAAAATGAGATTCCCTAAATATACCCTTTCGACAGTAACCATCTTAATTCTTTCTTCTCTCCTGTTAATTAGTTTTATTAATAAAAACTATAAAAAAAATCTTACCAATTCCTCCAAATGATCAGAAGTACGAAAAAACATCAGAATTGTCGATGATGTTTTTACAAGATCATTGACCTCAAACTGAATTCACAAAATATCTGATCCCAAATGATTCAGTTTTTAAAATAAAAGCTTCAGAACAATTATCATCTCTCCAGGAAGTCTCTGGCAAAATCGAAAAAGATTCGGTATTTAACTAAGAAATCTATCAGGCAACTTTTAAATGAAAAAATCAAAATTCAGCAAAATATTCTTTCAGTGAATAATTCCAGGACAGCAATGGCATCGGCAATTTTGAAGAGTTTTGAAGACAAAGGAATACCAGTTTCGTTATATCAGTCTTTACTCGATCTAAAACAAAATGATATCCGAAAAGTGATTTTTTTGCTGGCCGAAAATAAAGAGACTGCAATCTAAATTTTAAAACTTCTCTTATTATTTCTCTTGGACCTCTTATTTGTATTTTTTTGATTCTATTAGAGGTAATTTAAAACCGGCGGCTGAGAAAATTGGCGCAAACGATTTTTATTGTTTTATAACGTAATAATAGTTTTGGATATTGCAGCTAAAAATTTACAATGAAGATTTATTTTTGGTCAGTTGGAAAATCTCATGAGCCTTACGTAAAAGAAGGTATAGAATTGTTTACTAAACGAATTTCTCATTATTTTCCAGTCGAATGGAAAATTTTTACAACAGCAAAAAATGCCGCTTCTTTGAGTGTAGAGCAAATAAAAAAAGCAGAAGCAGCAAACATTTTGAACACTTTACAAAACGATGACGTGCTAATTGTTTTAGATGAAAACGGCAAACAATGGAATTCAATAGAACTGGCCAATTTTATTCAACAAAAAGCAAATGAAAGATCAAAAAATATTATTTTCTTAATCGGAGGCGCTTATGGAATGCATGAAAGTATCTTCAAAAGATGCCATTTTAAATGGAGTTTATCAAAATTGGTTTTTCCGCATCAACTCGTACGGTTAATTCTTTCCGAACAAATTTACCGCGCCTGCACAATCATCAGGAATGAAAAGTACCATCATTCCTAGTTTTTCTGTAGGTTTGATGCTTTTAAAAATAGAAAATGTCTGTTACACTCGTTATCATTATTATTACTGTTATCATTTCCATTTTCGCATTCCGTTCTCAAAAAATAACGGAAGATTTGATTTTTTATCCGGCTGCAATAACAGAAAAAAACCAATATTATCGTTTTATAACTTACGGATTTATTCACGCGGATCTTTCCCACCTGTTTTTCAACATGTACGCGTTTTATTTATTTGGTGGCGCCTGTGAAAATTCATTTGTAAATATTTTTGGTGATTATGGAAAAACCTATTACATCCTCATGTATTTTTTAGCATTAATTGTTTGTGTAATTCCCGATTTCAATAAACACAAAGCAAATGCCGGCTATAAAAGTCTTGGTGCATCAGGAGCCGTGTCAGCAGTGGTTTTCGCATATATTTTATTTCAGCCTTTGCAGGGAATTGGTTTATTATTTATTCCAATTTTTATTCCCGGATTTTTATTTGGGATTTTATTTTTGATTGTCTCTTACTTCTTGGGGAAAAAAGGCGGCTCAAGAATTAACCATTCAGCTCACATTTGGGGGGCAATATTTGGAGTTATCTTTTTGATCATTTTTAGTCAGTTGTTTTCAACCTATCCCCTGCTTGATAATTTTGTAAATGCTGTAAAGGGCTTAGATCTTCATCATATTTTTACGACTTATTAAGATGGATTGAAACCACATTTTTTGTTTTTTCTGTGATCTTAAATCGATCGTCAATTCTTTTTCCAATGATCCAGATAATTCTTTTATCACTTTCAATAACCCAGACTTTTTCTTTTTCCGTTAAAGAAGTTTTTTGATCAATAAAGAATTTACTAAGCTTCTTTTTCTTCTGCATTCCCAAAGGATAAAAATAATCTCCAGGTTTCCATTTTCGAAGTAACAAGGGAAAAGTAATATTCTTTGCATCAAGCATTGCAGTAAGATTTGAAGTAGATATTTTTTCATTAGTAAAAGCCTCATTCTTAAAGATGAGTTTACCTAACTCAAAAACAATTTCTTTATCCGATTTATTTATTAAAATATGTTGCGCTAAGAAATTATTTACAGGCGCAATAATAAGCCATTTCCGGTTTTTAAGGATTCTATGCGTTGCTGATGAAATATATTTTCCGCTTTCGCTGTTTAATAAATGAACCGCTTCACCGGTTTGATGAGCCGTAAAATTAAAATCCTTTATTATTTCATAAACGATTGTTTTCAGTGGTTTTGATTTCA
>Ga0157371_10002223_pt1 | contig 18778 bp, 17 predicted proteins | sample C45metaG_FD_113462 | JGI IMG/M metagenome (GOLD analysis project Ga0157371, IMG submission 113462) | Corn rhizosphere microbial communities from Kellogg Biological Station, Michigan, USA - C4-5 metaG | ecosystem: Host-associated > Plants > Roots > Rhizosphere > Soil | place: USA: Michigan...
AGCATATCCGCTTTCGATCTTTTAAGTTCATCTTCAGTGAACCCAAATTTCTTCACTCTTTCCAATTCTTCTACAAACGCTTTTAAGCCTGTAAGGCTGTCGCTGTTGCCAGTGCCGATGTATGCTACGAAAGATTCATAACCGTGCGCCTGCGTGCTAAAACCGGAAGCGGCATATACAAATGGAGGATTTTCCTTTTGAGTCAGTTCACGCAGCCGTTGATTTAAAAGATCAGAAAAAATATCTTTTGTAAGATCCTTCTTGAAATCAGCAATCGTAGTTACAGGATCAACTTTTTGCGGCGAATAAAAAACCCGATAAACAAAGCTTGTTGCTTCTTTATCAGTTATAATTTTAGCAATGCTTTTATTATACGGTGGCACTTCCGGATGTATCCTTGGCCTTTCATTTTCAGGATTTTTATTGGCACCAAAATATTTTTTTATAAGAGACTCTGCTTTTGCGGGATCGATATCGCCTACAACAATTACCGCCATGAGATCCGGACGATACCAGTCTTTATAAAAACTTCTGAGGGCATCATAAGGCGCATTCTTTACAATACTGTCGATTCCGATCGGCAAACGATTTGCATACAATGAACCGGCGAATTGCACCGGGTAAATTTTCCTGTTGATTCTGTCCTGAGCGCCTTTTCCTAACCGGCTTTCTTCTAAAACAATCGGCCTTTCATCGTCGATATCTACATCTTTGTCCGTAACATTATGTGCCCAATCTTCTAAGATCTGAAAACCTTTATCAATGTTGGAAGGCTTGTCTGTGGGGATTGGAAGTATATAAACCGTTTCATCAAAACCGGTGTAAGCATTCAGGTCATTTCCAAAACCAACTCCAATAGATTGAAGAAAAGAAATGATGTCATTTTTTTTAAAGTGGGTTGTTCCGTTAAAAGCCATGTGCTCGCTCAAATGCGCTAAGCCTTGCTGGTTTTCATTCTCAAGAATAGAGCCGGCATTTACTACAAGTCTTAATTCGACTTTTTGCTCAGGCTTTTTATTTTGCCTGATGTAGTATGTAAGCCCATTGCTGAGTTTCCCAATTTTCACGTTTGGATCAATCGGTAAAGTGTCTTGAAGGTTTTGCTGGGCAAAAAGTCTTGAAGAGAAAAACAGAATAAAAAGCGGAAGTAGTTTTAGTAATTTCATAAAATAAGATTAAGATAAAGTAGAACAAATATAAGTAAGAAAAGGTGTAAGGGAATTGTAAAAAAATGCGATTAACGAAGTTGATTTTAAATATCACATAAAATAAGAAATCCCTCGAATTCTAGGTTTGCTCCTCAAAACCGGATAACAGCAAACAATTATCTTTGCAAAATGAGTAAAGTCAGAGTAAGGTTTGCACCCAGTCCAACAGGGGGATTACATCTTGGCGGCGTCCGTACCGCTTTATATAATTATTTATTTGCAAAAAAATACGGGGGTGATTTTATTTTAAGAGTGGAAGATACGGATCAAACACGCTACGTTGAAGGAGCGGAACAATACATCATTGACTGCCTTGACTGGTGCAATATTCTTCCTGATGAAGGACCGCATAAAGACGGAGAGTACGGACCTTACCGGCAAAGTGAGCGGAAAAATATTTACCGGGAACATGCTGAGAAGCTGGTTGAATCGGGACATGCATATTATGCTTTTGACACTCCGGAAGAAATTGAAAGCCTGCGTGAAACTTTAAAAGCACAGGGAAAATATAATGTGCAATACGATTTTCAAAACAGGCTTAACATGCGCAATTCTCTTACACTGCCCGCTGAAGAAACTGAGGAATTGCTGAAAATAGATTTTCCACATGTAATACGAATTAAAATGCCCCGAAATGAATATGTTCATTTTCATGATATGATTCGGGGACAAATTGAAATGCCAACTGATGGAGTGGATGATAAAGTTTTATTGAAAGCCGATGGAATGCCTACTTATCATTTGGCTGTAGTTGTCGATGATTATTTAATGAAAATAACCCATGCCTTTCGTGGAGAAGAATGGTTACCAAGTGCACCGGTACATGTTTTACTGTGGAAATATTTTGGATGGGAAAAACAAATGCCGCATTGGGGCCATCTTCCGTTGATTTTAAAGCCTGATGGAAACGGAAAACTAAGCAAGAGAGACGGTGAAAGATTGGGCTTTCCTGTTTTTGCAATGAAATGGAATGATCCGAAAAGTGGACTAGTAAAAGGTTTCAAAGAACTCGGGTTTATGCACGAAGCGTTTATCAACATGCTTGCTTTGCTCGGCTGGAACGATGGAACAGAACAGGAAATCTTTTCTCTGAACGAAATGGTTGAAAAATTTTCGATGGAAAGAGTGCATGCCCACGGCGCAAAATTTGATTTTGAAAAGGCAAAGTGGTTTAATCATGAGTGGATAAAACGATCATCTGTTGAACGATTGAAACCAGGCGTAACAAAAATATTTGAAGAACAGGGTGTATCAACAATTGATGCAAACAAACTGAATAAAATTATTGAACTGGTAAAAGAAAGGTGCACATTGCTCACTGATTTCTGGCCACAGGCAAGTTTCTTTTTTATTGCGCCAACAGTAGTGGATACCGTTTCTATTCTTCCAAAGTGGAATGAAAGTAAAAGACTTTTTTTTACAGAATTGATCCGCACTTATGCGTTAATGGATATATGGAAAGAACATGATATTGAAAATTCATTTAAAGAACTGGCTGCAGTAAGCAGAATAAAACCGGGAGAATTAATGTTGCCTTTCCGGGTGATGTTGGTAGGAGGAAAATTTGGACCCGGCGTTTTTGATATTGCTTCGGTGATTGGTAAAGAAGAAACCATAAAAAGAATACAACATACTTTATCATTAATAAAATAGTTTATGGCAGCAAAAAATCCTTCACATAAGCAAAGACCAATTCGCGTGCTGGTGGCAAAAGTTGGTCTTGATGGCCACGACCGCGGAGCAAAAGTAATTGCAACTTCGCTTCGTGATGCCGGCATGGAAGTGATCTATACCGGGCTCAGACAAACGCCTGAAATGGTTGTGAATGCTGCTTTGCAGGAAGATGTTGATGCGATTGGTATTAGTATTTTAACCGGTGCACACAATACTGTTTTTCCAAAAATCCTAACCTTGATGAGGGAAAGAGAAATGAATGATGTACTGCTCACAGGAGGAGGCATCATTCCCCAGGATGACATGAAACATTTGAATGAATTGGGTGTTGGAAAATTATTTGCTCCGGGCACTTCCACTTCTGAAATTGCCAATTACATAAAGGATTGGGTAGGAGAAAACAGGAATTTTTAATTTTTTGCAAAAGCGTTAAGATGAATTATAGCACATTGAAGACTGAACTTGACGATCATATCTTCATCATCACTATCAATCGCCCTGATAAATTAAATGCATTAAACAAAACAGTTTTGGAAGAGTTGAGTGATGCAATGGACAAAGTTTATAACGCCAAAAATATTATGGGGGTAATTATAACAGGAGCTGGTGAAAAAGCATTTGTTGCCGGAGCTGACATTTTAGAATTTACTACAGTAAAAGATAACGAAGGCGAAATGTTAGCGAAGAAAGGACAGCGTGTTTTTTTCAAAATTGAAAACTGTACAAAGCCTGTAATTGCTGCCGTGAACGGGTTTGCGCTCGGTGGTGGTTGTGAACTTGCGATGGCTTGTCATTTTAGGTTAGCGAGTACGAATGCAAAATTTGGCCAGCCAGAAGTGAATCTCGGATTAATTCCTGGTTATGGAGGCACACAGCGTCTAACCATGCTCGTTGGTAAAGGCAAAGCCATGGAACTGATGATGACGGGGAATATGATTGGCGCTGATGAGGCAAAGAGCCTTGGTCTTGTGAATTATGTTGAAACCCAAGAACACCTGATCACTAAAACCAAAGAAATTCTAAATACCATACTTACCAAATCTCCTTTGGCGATTTCAAAAGTAATTGAAGCGGTGAATTTTTATTTTAATAAAGACGGGTTTAACGAAGAAGCGAAACTGTTTGGTCAGGTATTTTCAAGCGACGATAAAAAAGAGGGTACCGCTGCTTTTTTAGAAAAAAGAAAACCTTTTTTTAAAGTTAAATGAGCGACTAATTAGTTCGTAAAAAATACTCTTTCTACTTTTACAAATCTGCTGCGGTAATAGTCATTCAAATCTGTAATAACTACTCCGTCTGCTTTTCCTGACGAGGAATGAATAAATGAGATCCCGTCTTTGTTCGAAATAATCAAACCTATATGACCTATTTCTCTTTCAGCGGGATTGGTGCCTGTGAATAAAATAAGGTCTCCTGGTTTGGAATTTGCCAATGCAATTTCTTTACCTGCATTTCTAAAATCTCTTGAAGACCTTGGCACTTTAATATTAAAATGATTAAAGACATAATTAATAAACCCTGAACAATCAAAACCTACAGATGGGTCTGTGGAAGCATATTTATAAGGTGTGCCGATGAGGCTTTTCGCAAATTTTATTAGCGAATCAATTTTATTTCTTTTAGTAACAACTTTCAGCTGCAATACCTTTTGGGGCGTACTTACAACTGTCGGTTTTTGTGAAAAAGTATCTACCTTTTTTGCAACTACAGTGGTTTTCATTTGTTTATCGGCAGATTTGTTTGTTTTATTACTACATTTTTGATTCCGTAAAATAAAAAATACAGCTGCTAAAAAGGCAACAACAATTGGAATGAATTTCACCTTTAATTTTTTGTTTCAATAAATATAAAACAAACTTTTTTGACTGATTTTGTCAGATAAAAAAGCAAACATGGAAATATCTTATACCACCTAGCTTACATTAAAGTAGATTTGCAATATCATTTTAAAATTCAATTATACACACGATGGACTACAGAACAGAAAAGGATACAATGGGAGAAGTAAAAGTTCCTTTAGATGCTTACTACGGTGCACAAACTGAAAGGAGCGTTGAAAATTTTAGAATTGCACAAGACATCAATAAAATGCCAAAAGAGATTATCCAGGCGTTCGCATATTTGAAGAAGGCAGCGGCAATAACAAACTTTGACGCGGGAGTTTTGTCAAAACAAAAACTGAATGTTATTACCAAAGTTTGCGACGAAATTCTTGAGGGAAAATTAAACGAACAGTTTCCATTAGTAGTATGGCAAACCGGAAGTGGGACCCAAAGTAATATGAATGTAAATGAAGTGATCGCTTATAGAGGGCATGTATTAAATGGTGGTAAACTTACCGACAAAGAAAAATTTCTACATCCAAATGATGATGTAAATAAGTCCCAATCGAGCAATGATACATTTCCTACTGCAATGCATATTGCTGCCTATAAAATTTTACATGATCTGACTTTGCCTGCATTAGAAAATCTTAAAACTACTTTTGATAAAAAATCAAAAGATTTTATGCATATAGTGAAGATCGGGCGTACTCATTTTATGGATGCAACACCACTAACACTCGGCCAGGAATTTAGCGGTTACGCATCACAGTTAGATCATGGAATAAAAGCAATAAAAAACACTCTACCGCATTTAAGTGAATTAGCACTTGGTGGTACAGCTGTAGGTACAGGGATCAATACCCCAAAAGATTATGCAAAAAATGTCGCTGAAACAATAGCCGAACTTACCGGTCTTCCCTTTGTTACAGCTGCAAATAAATTCGAATCACTGGCAGCTCATGATGCAATTGTTGAAACCCATGGTGCCTTGAAAACAGTTGCGGTCAGCCTGATGAAAATTGCGAATGACATCAGGATGTTGTCTTCCGGCCCGCGAAGTGGAATCGGAGAAATCAGCATACCGGAGAATGAACCTGGTTCATCTATCATGCCGGGAAAAGTAAATCCGACCCAATGCGAAGCCTTAACCATGATTGCTGCACAGGTAATGGGTAATGATGTTGCTATTACTGTTGGAGGCGCTACGGGCCATTTTGAGCTAAATGTATTTAAGCCGGTGATGATCTATAACTTTTTACATAGCGCGCGCTTACTCGGTGACGGATGCAATAGCTTTAATGAAAATTGCGCAAACGGTATTGAACCCATTAATGCTAACATCAAAAAACATGTCGACAATTCTTTAATGCTTGTAACCGCGCTTAATACAAAAATCGGCTATTATAGATCTGCAGAAATTGCTCAAAAAGCACATAAAGAAAATTCCACATTAAAAGAAATGGCGGTCAAACTTGGATATGTAACTCCGGAAGAATTTGATGAATGGGTAAATCCGGCAAATATGGTCGGTGAATTGCCAAAAGATTAGTTTACAATATTCAAAAGGTGCTTGAATCAAGCACCTTTTCAAGGTTCTTTCTTTCACATTTCTTACTTTGAATTGCTTTCATTTTTGTGGCCTGAAGACTTTTTCTTGTCTTCGTCCCTGCGATCGTTATCGCGGCCATGGTTCTTTTTTGTAGGCATATTCCTAGTTTTCGTTACCACAATATTGGGGTATACTAAACGGTGTAAAAAATATGCCAGACCAAAAATTATTCTAATTCACGTCCCTATTGTACTAATTTGTAGAATTTAATGCCTTTACTTCAATAAATGAGGTAGTGTATCTACAAAGTATAATTAACAACCAGTAAAAAAGAAATTCGAATAATTTATTTCTGGGAAAACTCAGAAAGTTGTAAACTTTCCATTGGTAATTTGTATTAAGTTATTGGTACTATCTTTCGCTGTTCCTGAAAACGTTCCCTGGACTTTTGTTGAATCAAACACGTTTAAGTTAACAATAAATTCGCCGACCAACGCATTGGCACTGTAAATTGTTTTTCCAGGTTGGAAATAATTAAATGAAGACTGGTAATAGCTTGCCTGGTAAGTACCCGGCGCAATCGAATCTCCATACAATTTTAACTGAAATGACTGGCTGCCATCATCATTTTTGCCTAGAATATACAGCACGTTCATCCCGATTCCTTTTATTTGATAAACTGTATCCAAATATCCCGCATAATTGAAAGCACCATTAGTAAATTCCCAATTTCCGGTTGCTGGTCTTAACTTTTCAGAGCTATATTCTTTCCCACACGAAATCAGGATCAGTGTAACTACTAATGACAAAATAGAAAGTTTGGATAATTTCATGCTCTAAATTTAAAGTGTATTCGCCAGATTAGGAAACTTGTACTTCATCATTTACTATTTTATCTGATTCGATAGCCGGTCGTGGCTGGGGGCTGTTGAAAAACTTTCTTTGAAATACAAAAATGGAAATGATACCAACAGAAATAGAGGCGTCGGCAATATTGAAAATAGGACTAAAAAATTCAAACTGTTGCCCTCCCCATATTGGGAACCATGAAGGAAAATTAGTGTGTATTATTGGAAAATAAAGCATGTCTACTACTTTGCCGTGTAAGAAGCCTGCATATCCATAATGCGGAAAAATATGAGCAATATTGTTAAATGGGAAACCCGCGCTATCTTGAAATATAAGGCCATAAAACATACTATCAATAAGATTCCCTAAAGCGCCCGCAAATATTAAGGCCACACAAATAATAAAAGCAGGATTGTAATTCCTTTCCACAATTTTTTTAATATAATAAACTCCAAAAATAACAGCTGCCAAGCGAAATAAAGTAAGAGCCATTTTGCCAAATTCTCCTCCAAACTTCCATCCATAAGCCATTCCTTCGTTTTCAATGAAATACAATTGGAACCAATGTCCGAAAACAGGGTGAGACTCGCCAAGATGATAATGAGTTTTTACAAATATTTTCAGAGCCTGATCAGCAACTACAATAAGGAGGATGATTAAAAAAACGCTTCTCTTTTTCACATAAGAAATTTAGCCAACAAAGATAACAAAATTGAGCTTCAGCTTCGATGTAGTAAGTTAATTATTAGCTAATGGAATCTTTTCGTATGAATCGGTTTCATGAGAATCACGCCTAAAAAACCGCCGTCTGAAAAGCAGGATACCGATAACGCCGATTGAAACAGAAGCATCAGCGATATTAAAAATATAATTGAAGAATATAAAACCTTTCCCGCCAATAAAGGGAATCCAGTCAGGAAGTCTATTAACATGAAACAAAGGCAAATAAAGCATGTCAACAACATTGCCGTGCAAAACTGCAGCGTAACCATGGGCAGGAAAAATTTTAGCCACACCTTCTGTATCAAAACTGCTCCTATCGAAAATAAGCCCATAAAACAAACTATCCAGCAAATTACCCAACGCGCCGGCAAATACCAAAGCCACACAAATAATATAGCCGGGATGATATTTTTTTTCAATAATTTTCTTTAAATAATAAACACCAAAAATAACAGCTGCAAGCCTGAACAAAGTGAGAGCGATCTTGCCGAAACCCCCTCCCAACTTCCAGCCATAAGCCATTCCTGCATTTTCGATAAAATACAACTGAAACCAGTTTCCCAATAAAGCGTGCGACTCTTCAGGATGATAATGGGTTTTTACATAAATCTTTAAAGCCTGGTCGGCGATAATGATTAGCCCAATAATTAAAAATATGTTTCTCTTTTTCAATCAATAAAATTTTATCTATACATGATTCACGAATTGCTTGGTGTTATTCTTCAAAATAAATTCTTTTTACTCTATGTGAAATTCCGGTCATAATTTCATACGGAATAGTTCCTGCCCAACGTGCCAGAGATTGCAAAGAAAGTGACTCTCCAAAAACTATCACTTCCTCTCCTTCCTTCACATCTTTTATGCCTGAAATATCAATCATGGTCATATCCATACAAATATTTCCGATCGTTGGAACCATTTTATTTCTTATCATCATTTTGCCAATTCCATTCCCTAATCTCCTGGAATAACCATCGGCATAACCAATTCTTACAACAGCGATCACACTGTCTTTTTCAACTTTTGCTTTTCCACCGTAGCCGACAATTTCTCCGGCCTTAATTTTTTTTATTTGTGAAATTGTTGTTGTTAATGTAGAAACATTATGTAGTTTTTTCTGCATGTCCTTATTCGAATCGATTCCATATAGTCCAATTCCTAATCGCACCATGTCTAGCTGAAATTCCGTGTGTCGGGTTATGCCGGATGTATTATCGATATGTTTATCAAAATTGTAATTGAGCGCTTTCTCAATTTTATTGCAACAATTTTTGAAAACACTAAACTGTGAAAGTGTCAATTCATCTTTTGAAGGATCATCACTTGCTGCAAAATGCGAGAAGACGCTTTTTATTTTGATATAATGATTACCGGATACTTGTTTTACAAGTTCGTTAATTTCATTTTCCATAAAACCAAGTCTGTGCATTCCTGTATCAATCTTTAGATGAACAGGATAATTTTCAATTTTAGATTTTTTTAGAAAATCAGTAAAATCTTTCAGTAAGGGAAACGAAAAAATTTCAGGCTCCAGGTTGAAACTTACCAGGGAATCAAATGTGGTCACGTCGGTATTCATAACCATAGTGGTCAAAGAAATTCCTGCGTTTCTTAATTCAATTCCTTCATCAACGTAAGCCACGGCCAAATAATCTACTTTATTATATTCTAATACTGAAGCGATTTCATAACTCCCACTCCCGTACCCAAAGGCTTTTACCATTGCCATTATTTTTGTGGATGGCTCAAGTTTCTCTTTATACTGTTTAAGATTATGAACAATCGAATTAAGGTTGATCGAAAGAACCGTTTGATGCGCTTTTTGTTCAAGCACGCGGCTTATCTTTTCAAATTCAAACCGACGTGCTCCTTTAATTAATATTGTTTCATCATGAAAAGAAGAAAGAAAAATACTTTTTAAAAAATCCTCAGTGCTTTTAAAAAACCACCTGTTCTTTAATCCTGAAAATGTTTTTTGCCATTCAAAAATTTGTGGGCCGACCCCAAAAAATTTATCGATATTTTCTTGTTGAAGGAATGAAGCAACGTCGTTATACAATTTTCCGGGATCAATTCCTGATTGAACAATATCGGAAAAAATTACGGTTCGTGTTTTATGCTGCTTTTGTTGGTTTAAAAAATCGAGAGCAATTCCGAGCGAATAAAAATCATTACTGTAACTATCATTAATGATATCACAACGATTAATGCCGGCTTTCAATTCCAGGCGCATTTCAATTGGATAAAGTAAATGAAATTGCTTTTCAATGAAGTCGATATTAGAATTCAAAAGTAGTGCAGCGCACCAACAGTGTATGGCGTTTTGAATGGAAGCATCATCAGTGAAAGGAATTTCAATTTCGATTTTTCTGCGCTTATAAATTGCGTTTATAACACATGATGGACCGTCTTTTCTTATTTCCTTTATTTTTAAAGTGTTATTACTTCTCCGACCCCAGGAAAATAATTTTAACTTCTGATTTTTTTCCTGGAACAATTTAATTTCGTTGAGGAGCATTTCATCATCACTGCAAAAAATTAAACAATCGGAATGCTGAAAGAGCAGAAGCTTTTCTTCTATTTTCTGTTGTTTGTTTTTAAATCCTTCATCATGCGCATTTCCGATGTTGGTAAAAATGCCAATACCAGGTTGGATAATTTTTTCAAGATTTTTCATTTCTCCTGGTTGAGAAATGCCGGCTTCAAAAATTGCAAGAGTGTCACCAGTGGAAATGTTTAAAACACTAAGAGGAACGCCTATTTGGGAATTAAAACTTTTAGGACTTCGTACAATGGAAAAATCTTTTTCAAGAAGCTGATTCAACCATTCTTTCACAATCGTTTTTCCATTGCTTCCTGTGATACCAATAACTTTTAGCTGCTTTTTTGAAAACCTGTTTCTATGGTAAATGGCTAACTGTTGCAGAGCTTCAATTGTATTTTTTACTAAAACAATATTAGCGCCTGGAAATTGCTCCGGATTCAGATTTTCATCATCTGTAACAAAATTGCGAACGCCCTTTTGATAGGCACTTTGAAAGAAAATATTCGCATTGCGCAGTTTATTTTTTATTGCAAAGAAAACCGTTTCGGAAGGATAAGAAATTTTTCGTGTGTCCAAGGAAAGGTACGATAGTCTAGAAAAAGACTCATTCCTCTGCTTCCGTTTTCCTTTGCATCTTTGCGCAATTTCATCTATCGTATAATGGATGGCTACGTTCAACTATGTTGTTTGTTTTTAAAAATAGAAAATAAAACAGCGCCACCAAGGCAAAGTACAATCACTAAAAGTGAAAATACAATGTGCAAATCAATTCCAAAATATTCGATTAACATTTTAAGCCCTATGAAAACAAGAATGATTGCGATACCTTCTTTCAAATATTTAAACTTTTCGATTGAATTTTTTAATAAGAAAAATAAGGAACGCAAACCTAAAACCGCAAAAACATTTGAAGTATAAATTACCATTTTATTTTGAGTAATGGCAAACACGGCTGGAATTGAATCAAATGCAAAAAGCACATCGGTGGCTGCGAGCATGATCATCACTACAAAAAGCAGAGTATAATGCTTTTTGCCGTTGATCCTTTGAGTAAATCTGCCGGTTGTATGGTCATGCGAAATTGGAAGTAATCTTTTCAGGACTTTATAAACCGTATTTTGCTGAGGATCAAAATCGGCTTCCGTATCAACAAAAAACATTTTAATGCCAGTGTAAACCAATACTGCTCCGAAAATATACAAGATCCAGTAGAATTCCTGCACTAATGCAATTCCTGCGGTAATAAAAATAACACGCAACAGTATTGCCAGTAAAATTCCTAAAAGCAAAACTCGGTTAACATGTATTGCGGGAATATTGAAATAAGAAAAAATCAGTATGAACACAAAAATGTTGTCAATGCTTAACCCCCATTCCATCAGATAAGCACTCATATATTCAAGGCCTGTCAATTGTCCATCTTCAATCCACACAAAAACGAAAAAAGCAAATGCTAAAACCACCCAAAACAATGTTTGATAAAATGCGTGCTTTATTGAAATGGATTTTGCTCTTTTACTCAATAAGCCGAGATCAAAAATTATTGAAATGAATAAAACAATTAAAAAAATAAAATAACTCCATTCTGTAGCTGTCATCATTTATTCTATTTCCTTCTAAAGATAAAAATGTAAAGTACGTAAATATGGATTTAAGAAGTAAGAGTTTTGCGTGTAAAGGCGAAAATGAAAATATAAATAATTTATTGCTTTACTCCTTAGGCAGATTTTGTTGAACTATATTTTCTTTTCCTGCCCCATTGATAAATAAATCCGAAAATAATAATTAATAAAACAGGTAAAACAAGATTAAGTGTTTCCCAAAAAGTACGTTGCTCGCTTGTTTTTTTCGGATCGAGTAAACGTAGTTTATAATCTTTTGATTTTGCTTCGGTAAGCCCTTCATTGTTCACTAGGTATTGAATGCAATTGTCTACAAATTGCCTGTTCGCAAACTGGTACTCATACTGCGTGCCAACGGTATAAGGATTTACCCCCATTGGCAAAAGCTGCTCTTTATAAGTTCCGTTTAACACAATATCGCCGTCGGCAACGATGATGATTTTATTATTTTTTATGTTTTCACTTTGAAAAGGCGAACCATAAATATTCAAAGAATCCATTTCCCCGCGACTTAACCGATTTTTAAATAATGAACTAAACTTTCCCTCCAGCAAAACTCCGGCGATCAGGTTTTTTTTATTGAAGGCTGCATCTTCAGGAGCATTTCGGTTTTCAGAGCCGCTTATTAAGGCAGGAGTTTCAATCGTTCTTGAATCGGAAGACGAGCTCAACAAAATTGTTTTCTTGATTCCCGGTGAGTTTACTGTATCAATTGTGTTTACGAATTTCCCTTCAACAAGACCTAAGTTTTTATTGATCACACTATTTTGTTTTGATTCAAACAAGGGAAAATAATTCCAGTGTAAAAATTCAAACTGATCTTTTCCATTAACGCTAAAAGGTAAAAAGTCACATTGCAGATCCATTAAAAGATCAGGATTAATGCGAATTCCATATTTAAAGAAAAGATCTTCAAGTTCTAAATTCCTGTCATAAGCAATAACCTGGTTTTTCATTTGAAGGCTATCGACTTCCGCATTCAATTTGTCAATAAAACACAATAGTTTTCCGCCGTGCATTACATACTGATCTATTTTTAATTTTTCAGCAGCAGTAAAAGTGAGCGTTGGTTTTACAAGGATGAGTAATTTAAAAGTATCCGGGACCACAGGTTCCTTTGTCAGGTCCATCCTAAAAAGCGAATAATTTTTCTTCAGAACATTTTCAACAAGATCATAAACATTCGGACCTGTCGGTTCTCCATTTCCTATCGCATAAGCAACCATAGGTTTTTGATTGTTTACAATTTTTTCTATGCCATTTGCAAAATCATATTCAAGCAAAGCCTCGGCACTATTTAGTTCCGGTGGTGTTATAAAATTATTGGAACCTGAATATAGATTTACCGGCTGTAGTTTATTTTGATAATTAATTATTGCCGAAGGATAAATATATTGCGATTGTTCGCCCTCTTTTAATTGCACTTTTAAATTGATTGGTACAAGCCCGAAGGATGAAAGAGTATCCGCATAAGTTTTTTCCGTTCCCGGAATTTTTTCATTTGCAGAAAGAATCTTGTAATGAATATTACCATTGGAATACTCCTGGAATTCCTGTAAGAGTTCCTGTGCCGAAACAGATAATTTTTTGAAACCGGCTGGTATATCGCCTCGCAGAAAAATATAAATCTCCATTTTCCGATCTATGTTTCCCAAAATTCTTTTTACAGGAGTTGAGATGGTAAATCGTTTTTCGTTCGTAAGATCTATACGTTTATGAAAGATTGAACCGAGATAATTGATCAATACAATTGAAACTATAATTAAAAGCCACCACCATTTTTTATTTCCAGCGAATTTCATGGATGGATCTTATTTTTTGATTAGGTTTCTTTGAGTGACGAAAAGAAAAATAAATATTACACTAAAAAAATAAATAACATCACGTGTATCAAGTACGCCGCGGCTTATACTCTGGTAATGGAAATCAATACCAAGCATCTCAATATAATAATCGGCGTTGCCGGTAAATACCGGTAGTTTACTGATGGCGCTGAATCCAAAATACAAAACGATACATGTAAACGCACTTAGTAAAAATGCAATAACCGCATTGGATGTTAAGCTCGAACACCAGGTAGTAATAGACGCAAAAACAGAAGCAAGAAGAAATAAACCTATATAAGAGCCGGTGATTGCCCCCGTATCAATACCCCCTCCTGAAGACAAAGATCGAATAGTAAAAACGTAAAGAATTGTTGGAATTATTGCAATAATGACGACTGCAATGATGGCAAAATATTTTCCCAAAACAATTTGCCATGTTGTCAAAGGGCTCGTCTTCAAAGTTTCAAAAGTACCAGACTTAAATTCATCTGAGAAACTTCGCATGCCTAACGCAGGAATTAAAAAAATAAAAATCCATGGTGCGAGATCAAAAAAGGAACCTAATGTTGCATATCCGTAATCGAATATATTGCTGTCCTTTAGTACAAACAGGTACAAGGCGTTTACCAATAAAAATAAAATAATGCTAATATAACCTGTCAGGCTACTGAAAAACTGGTAGAATTCTTTTTTTGCAATTGATATCATTATTATAATCGTGCAATTTAAGCGAAGAAAAATTATTAATCCATTCTGTACATATGTCAAGTTGCAAAAAATCCAACAACGAGACCTAAAGTTTTTTTATGTTTATTTCTAAAAAAAGATACAATCAAAGCAGCGTTTTTAAAAAGAGGCTTGTCTTTATTTTGGTTATCGTATTGCTTGATAAACTTTTTAATTGTATTCAATTATAAATTCTCATTAGAAATCTGAGGAATTATTAATAGAAAGGCAATCTTTCCGACGTTTTTTATATTGATATTAAGTATCAAAACGAACTGAACCTTTGCCGAAACGAACTGCAAAAAATTCCCCTGATGGGGGATTTTTTTTTAAGTATTCGGTTTATAAAACGAAAGGCAGGTTAATAAACCGGCCTTTATAAATATTTAATAAAAGATTATTACACACTGAAACTCTCACCACAAGCACAACTACGACTAGCATTAGGATTATTGAAATAAAATCCTTTTCCATTAAGTCCATCACTAAATTCAAGTGTGGTATTTACCAGGTATAAGAAACTTTTCAGATCGGTAACCAATTTGATTCCTTTATCCTCAAATTCCTGGTCCTTAGGTTTCAATTCCTTTTCAAAATCCATTTTATAACTCAAGCCCGAGCAACCCCCACTCTGAACACTCACTCTAAGGAAATATTGATCAGGAGAAAAATTTTTTTCTTCCATCAATTTGATTACTCTTTCTTTTGCCTTTTCGCTTATATAGATCATAATGTCCTTATTAAATAGTTCAAATTACTTATGCAAAAATACAATAGATTATAACGATTATATTAAAACCGAGATGTCAAGCTTGTACTTTAACATTCAAAATAATTATTTTCTATCAGCAAAAGAGGCTATTAAATGTTGAAATTGTTGAATGGTAAAGTCAATCTCTTCTTCTGTTGTAAATCTTCCAAGCCCAAATCTTAATGAAGAAAGTGCCACATCGTCCGGCAAACCTAAAGCCTTCAAAACGAATGAAGGGCTTTGTGTTGCCGAAGTACATGCAGATCCGGAACTCAAAGCAATATTCCTGCTAAATCTCTTCATCACATCTGTGCTGTCCACATTTTTAAAACTCATATTTAAGGTGTTGGGTAGCCGGTGAATTCGGCTTCCATTCACCTGTGTACCCTCAATTTGTAATAATTCATTTTCCAATTTATCCCGCAATCTTCTGGTTTTCGCCACATCTTTTTGCATCTGCACTTTACATAATTCGCATGCTTTTCCAAAACCTGCAATCGCCGGAACATTCAATGTCCCGCTGCGCATTCCCCTTTCATGGCCGCCTCCATCCATTTGAGCTGTAATTCTTACACGTGGATCTTTTCTGCGAACATATAAAGCGCCGACTCCTTTCGGTCCATAAATCTTGTGGGCAGAAAATGCCATCAGATCAATGCCGTCTTTTAATACATTTACAGGTATTTTTCCAACAGCCTGGGTAGCATCGGTAAAAAAAAGAATGCCTTTATTTTTAGCAATCTTACTTATTTCATCTACCGGCTGAATAACTCCAATTTCATTATTAGCATACATGATGGAAAGTAAGATAGTGTTGTCCCGGAAAGAATTTTCCAACTCTTCAATGTTAATCAAACCGTCGCTGTTTACATCGAGATACGTAATTTCAGCGCCTAACTTTTCAAGATGCTTACAGGAATCCAAAACTGCTTTATGTTCTGTTTTTACAGTTATGATGTGCTTCCCTTTTGCAGCATACATCTCAAAAATGCCCTTCAAAGCCAGATTATCCGATTCAGTGGCGCCAGATGTAAAAACTATTTCACTCGGCTGCGCATTTATCAATTGTGCCACCTGTTCCCTTGCAATGTCCACAGCTTCTTCGGCTTGCCATCCGAAACTGTGAGTGTGACTTGCAGCGTTTCCAAAATATTTGGTGTAAAACGGTAGCATTGTCTCCAATACACGCTCGTCAACCGGGGTAGTTGCATTATTATCAAGATATATCGGAAACTGAAGCATTATAAAAGCAAAATTACTTTAAACCGATCAGACTTGATTTTGAGTGAAGAAAAGTGTTTGACTTAAATTTGAAAAAACTTTTTATGAAAAAAATCGAACATGTTGGAATTGCAGTAAAGAAATTATCGGTTTCAATTCCGCTCTATGAAAAAATTTTAAATACTAAATGTTATAAAACTGAGTCGGTTGACAGTGAACACGTTAATACAGCGTTTTTTTCTTTAGGTGAAAATAAAGTTGAATTGCTTGAGACTGTCTCAGAAGGAAGTGTAATTCATAAATTTATAGAAAAAAACGGCGAAGGACTTCACCATATTGCCTTTGAAGTAGAAGATATTGAAACAGAAATGAAGCGGTTAAAAAATGAAGGTTTTATCTTATTAAATGAAAAGCCTAAAAAGGGCGCAGATAATAAAGTGATTTGCTTTTTACATCCTAAAGAAACAAATGGGGTTCTTATTGAATTGGTAATGGAAAGAAAAGATATTCCTTCAAAATAAGAATCGCTAATATTTATATGTTTACTGCATTGAAAAGATAGAAATGAAAAGAAGCGCGGGATTACTTTTATATCGGTTTAAAAATGGAACTCCGCAATATTTCTTGGTTCACCCTGGCGGCCCTTTTTGGAAAAAGAAAGACATTGGAGCATGGTCAATTCCAAAAGGAGAGGTTGAAGAAAATGAAGATCATTTAAAAGCTGCAATCAGGGAAATGAAAGAGGAAACTGGTATTTCAATCCAGAGTTCTAAAGAAAGGTTTATCGTTTTGCCAGAAGTAAAACAGAATCCGGGCAAAGTCATTTCAGCCTGGGCGGCAGAAGCCGATTTTGATAATTCCTCTATAAAGAGTAATTGTTTTGAAATAGAATGGCCGCCAAAATCGGGGAAAAAACAATATTTCCCAGAAGTGGATAAAGCCGGATGGTTTAGTTTCGAAGAAGCAAGAAAAAAAATATTACCCGGGCAGACTCCCTTATTGGAAGAATTACAACAAAAGATATGCAAGAGGTAATTGCAATTACCTCTTGCATAATAAATCTATTATCTATTTAGCTTCGTTTCAAAAGTTTGGACAATAGTATAAAAAGTTGCCGCTTCAGCATTAGTCAATCCTTTACCGATTGTAGCAAGGGCACATTCTTTTTGCCCCTTATGTCCCTGGCGGCTTCCTCCGATCCAAATTGTCAAATTAGTAAAAGCCTGGCGGGGCGCTTTCCCTGATTGGCCAGAAATTTCCCCATTCCTATATCTTACTACATTTGAATCAGTAGAAGAAAGCATAAACAATCCGGTCGTATTTGGAGTACTCAAATTTGGATTATAGCCAAACCATTCTGTATTATCAGCAGCGTTTGAAGTATCAGCAGCATCCGAATAAATGGATAACTCATTGTAAGGATAATTTACATCTGAACATCCCATATCGTATCCAGAGATTGCATTTTGTGTTCTTGAGTAATAGGAGATTGAGGAATGGATTCCTATCACACTGTCAGTCAGATGACTATCAGCATAATCGGCACTGGTCGGAAAAAGAATACCTGTGGCTGCAAATACCGGCTGCCCATAAAAAGTAAGCCTGTAAGCACCATCGTCATCACGCGGATCCAGCAGGTTCCACTTGGTTGTGGTTGCTGAACCGCCCACCATCGGATAGATTGCATAGAACTTATTCCATAGAGAATCTTGTTTTAAACTTGTTACAAGATCATCAATCGCACGCTTTTGAGTAGTATCTGTTATACCTGACGCGGTAAAAAACGAATTAGAGGCTGTGTCATAAGTAGTAGCCGGTGGATTAGTAGTGTTATTGGAATGATCTTTTTGACATGAAGAAAAAGCAGCAACAAGGCACATGACGAGAAGTAGTTTCAGATTTGTTTTCATTTTATATTTTTTACAGTGAACAAAAATTTAGCAAACATCTTTAAAGGAGGGTAGCTTCACTAGTTGGTAAAAGAGATTGAAAATCATTGAAAAGTTTTTGACAATCATCATGCCGATTTATGGAAATGATTTAGAAGTTGGTTGAAGAAGCTTATTAAATTAAGAAGAAGGAAAAATAGGTAAAAGATTTTACAAAAAAAAACCTTCCAGTAAAACTGAAAGGCTTTTAAATAAATATGGCAGCTACCTACTCTCCCACATTGTTGTGTAGTACCATCGGCCATGAGGGGCTTAACTTCTCTGTTCGGTATGGGAAGAGGTGAACACCCTCGGCAAAACCACCATAAA
>Ga0157371_10002230_pt1 | contig 18745 bp, 32 predicted proteins | sample C45metaG_FD_113462 | JGI IMG/M metagenome (GOLD analysis project Ga0157371, IMG submission 113462) | Corn rhizosphere microbial communities from Kellogg Biological Station, Michigan, USA - C4-5 metaG | ecosystem: Host-associated > Plants > Roots > Rhizosphere > Soil | place: USA: Michigan...
AAGTATCAATTAACAACGGCTAGTGGATCAGCTAAAGCATTTGTAGATTCCCTTAAGAACGTTGATAAGGCGGCTTACATTAAATTAGTAGGAAAGATACCAGGTACATCCGCATTTGATACAGCTTGGAAGAGTGTAGCGAATAGTAATCCTAACTTTGGATCCTATCAACATAACTTTATTCAACAAAAATACTTTGATCCGGCTGTAAGCTCAGTCAAAAAAGTCATAGGACTAGACGTAACTAAGCGTTCTCAAGCTGTTCAGGATGCTATATGGTCTACAGCTGTTCAACACGGATCGGGTAGTGTATCTAAGATTTTGAAGAATGCAGGGATCACACCTATGACGAGTGATGCTGAAATAATCAAACGTATTTACAATGAACGTGCGGCTGGGAATGGGACTAAGTATTTCCCAAGTTCCTCAACAGCGGTACGAAACAGCGTTGTGAAACGTTTTGGTAGTGAAATGAAGGATGCATTAAACATGCTGACGTAAAGGAGGTTAAGTGATGGCTAGTAGAGCTGAGCAATTAAAGAGACTTAAACAGGGTGAAGAAGCTAAACAAAGAGTATTAAGTGGTGCTTCACGGCAAGCTTCAACATCAATAATTAACCCCAGAACAGAGGCGCTAAGAAACTACGTTCCACCAGCTGTTCAAGAATTCAAAGCACCTAATACAAGCGATTTTCTATCAACTGTAGGCATAAACCCTACACAGTTTGCTAAGACGGAAGTTTCAGCTCGGCCTATGACAGTAAATAAGCCTGTGATCCAACCGCCAACCGGAATTAAAACACCATTGCAAACAAAATTATTCGGCGCACTCGGAGATCAACAATCCTTAGCAGAGTATAAGGCGAATACAGGGTTTGATTTTGCGAGAGATAATCGATCACAATACGAAAAAGAGCAAGCGAACATTGATAATAGCAAGATGCCGGGCGTAGTTAAGAGCATTGCTAGTGCAGGAAACTTGGCAACAAGAGGTAATCCCGTTGGACGCTTCTTATCTCAGGCCACTACAGTACCAGGAGTTTCCATAGGAACGAATGATTCAACAGGCAATAAGATAGTGGACAAGGCAGGGAAGTTGATAGGGGACTATATTTCCCCTCTGCTTGTTCCTACTGGCGCACCACTAGGTTCAGGAACAATGGCCGCACCGTATGAAGCAGCAGGGAAATTGTTAAACACAGGATTAGGGCAGAAGGTTACCAATGCACTGGGTACTGGAATTAGTAAAGTTCCGTTGATATCATCAGGAGTTGGTCAGAAATTGGCTAAGGCAGGATTAACAGAAGGTATCGCAGGAACAATTCAAAACCCTGCACAGATGCTTGTTAATGATTCGGGTCGTAGCGGCAAGGAACTAGCTACAGACGCGGCTATTGGTGGTATAACTGGCTTTGGTTTAGGTATGGCAGGCGAAGGTATTGGGATGGGGATTAGTAAAGGAATAGGAAAGTTGACTGGTAAGAATAAAATTCCTGAATCTGCCGTTGCGGACGCGATAACGCCAAACAAATCAACACCTATCACTCCTGAACCTACACCTAAGACAAGAACTCAAGCCATACAGGAATACAACGCTAAAGTAGAATCTGCACCAACCGTTGAGCCTGTACAGTCTTCCAATCCATACTCTACTGCAACTGAGGATATACCGGAGTTCCTCAAGACTAACAGAAACAAAATTCCTGATCCAATCCCAGTAGAGGAACCAATCCTCAGACCAAATCAATTCAATGAAAGTGGTCAAGACTTGGGTATTTCTGCATTTGGTAAAACAAAAGCATACGATTCATTGAGCAATGATACACGATCGCAACTAGTATCGAGGATCGATAAAGAGAAGAAGACACTTGAAGGCGTAACAGACAAACTATACACGTCATTAGTTGATGATTTACATCCTCTGAATAAGTTGGATAAGCTAGTTGATAAAGTCTTAGGGACAGAGCTTAAAGGGACTGACAGAGCGCATACAGTGGCACTCGGAACTCGTGGTGCTGATGTGGTTTCTAAACAGATCATTACAGATGCAATGGTCAATTCTGAGGGTAAAGCTGTTGGTAAATCGCTCAAGGAAGTTCTTGCGGACCTACCAAAGAAAAAAGATATTTATGTTGATTTTGAGGATTATTTGCTTAATAAACACGCCATTACTCGTGCTGGCAGGGATGAAAAGGTGTTCCGTGATTCTCTTCAATGGACACCTGAAAAGGGAGCTAAGAAGATTCAGGAGTTCGAAGAATTGTTCCCTGAGTTCAAAACGATGTCAGATGATCTGTATAACTTCAACAAAGACATGGTAAACAACTGGCTTGTAGACACTGGAATGATCACCAAGGAACAGGCTGCAGCATGGTTTGAAGCTAACCCTTTCTATGTTCCTAACAAGCGTCACTTCTCGGAAATGGAGAAAAGTAGTGGTGGAGTAGTTAAGGCTAAGAATGGATTTGGAAATCAATCAGTACCGGTTAAAAAATATGGTACTGGTGGGTCACAAAGAAAAATTATTAGCCCGATTGAATCAACCATAGAGAATGTTGACGCATATGTGAAGGCGGCAAAACGTAATCAAGTCATGCAGAAGGTTGTCGAGAACATCCAAAAGGCGCCTGATGCATTCAAAGACTTTGCTGAAATCGTTGAACAGCCTAAAAAGCTTGATGATATAACTAAAATGATCACTGATGGAGATAGCATTGACGACATATTAAATCGATTCAGTGAGGACTTTGACAGTGTGATGCAGAGAACCAAGCTAGACAGCGACAACATTGTGAGAGTATTGATAGGTGGGGAGCCTGTGCATGTCCGGATCAATGATAGACAATTACTTGATGCAATAACAGCACTAGGTCCTGATAACTCCAATGCCTTACTAAATGCAGTCGGCAAGCTGACGAACACTATGAAGGTACTCACAACAGGTAATAACCCTATCTTTACATTTACACGTTCATTATTTAGAGACATACCACAGGCATACATTGCATCTAAATCAACGAATAATCCTATTACATTCGCTATGGACTTAGCTTCCGCTGCTATTGATATGGGATTCAGTAGAGGTGCATATAAAGAATTTCTTAACTCAGGTGGCGGTCACTCATCATCTGTAGCATCCAATCGTGATCTATTGGGGCAAAGTAAGCGCGCTGTTTTGCCGAACAAAGGTAGAGTTGTTCAAAACACATTAAAGCGTGGATACAATGCCTATGAAAACTTAATGAACATGGTAGAATCAGGCCCGAGGCTTGCAGAGTTTAAGCGTACTGGAAAAAAAACGGGTGACATTCAACAGGCTTTATTCGAAGCGCAGGACGTTACCACGAACTTTAAAAGACGTGGAACGCTCACAAAAGATTTAGACAAGGTCTTCCCGTACTTTAACGCTGCTATGCAAGGGCTAGATCAGGTTATGCGTGTGTACAAAGATAATCCTACACAGGCAATAACTAAATCAGTCTTAGCGTTGACCATACCAGCTATGGCACTCTATGCTGTCAATCACGACAACGAAGATTACAAACAACTCAGTAACCGTGTGAAGGATGCATTTTTCTTAGTACCTAAAGGCGATGGAACATTTATTAAGATAGCTAAGCCACAAGAGCAAGGATCAATTTTCACGGACGTTCCTGAACGATTAATGAGAGTGTTTCAAGAAAAAGATCCGGAAGGATTTGCTGACTTTGCAGACAGACTAAGAACAACCTTCTTGCCACCTATACTATCAGGTGCAGCCAAGAAAGGCGGAATCACAGACCGCTTATTGGGTGTTTTTGGAGATACTATTGTTGGTCCAGTAGCAGATATAGCCGCAAACAAAAACTTCTCTGACACTCCAATCGTGCCGGGTAACTTGAGTAGACTTTCGCCGGGCTTACAATCGGATGCCAAAACAAGCAGTGTGGCTAAATGGATCGGGGAGAAAACAAACACGTCACCGAAGCAATTAGATTACTTAGGACGTCAATACTCTGGTTTTGTGGGGCAATTCGCACAACCGTTATTGTCTCCAGGTGGTGACGTTGGTAGCACATTGAATCAACAAGTCACAGCAGATCCGGTATTCTCAAATGATATCGCTACTAAGTTCTATAAATATAAAGATAAGTTAGATCAAGCTTATGCCGATCGTAGTCAAAAGGATCTTCCAGATTGGTACCACGACGGATTGCGTAAACAGTTAGGTAAGATTAGTGATAACATGGCAGATGTTCGTGCGGTTATGCGTGACGTACAGGCTGACAAGAGTCTGGGTAATGCTGAGAAGCGCAAACAGTTAAGAGACCTACAACAAGAGATCAATGAGATGGGCAAAGCAGGGAATGAATATGCAAAAGAACTTATTGACTAGAACCCTAAATAATGGTAAATTATTCTCAAATCCGAAAGTATCGGTGAGAAGAGTCCATGGGAAAGCATCCCTTGGGCTCTTTTTCTGTCGGGAGGTAACATGAAATACATTGAATTCGATGATTCAGAGTTGCTGCATAGTGACTTTGACGATAAGACCTTACAACTCGTGGCGGAACTTATGGGCCCTGAAATACGGGATTTGCTTCTAGTTCCGTTAGTCCCGGTGGTGGATAATGTACGATTTTCTAGTAGAACTGATAAGCACGCTATTTAAACACGGTTTGTCCCTATCTTCGGCGGGGGCTATCGTGTTTTTGCTTTTAAAGCAGAGGAAATTAAAGAAGCGCATGAAGCGATATTTTCCATGGATGTTTGAAGATGATCATGAGATGAAAGCTTATGCTGGAAATCAATTAATCATAATGGAGAACCAAAATCGCATCATGCAGAAATTAGGTGTGGAATGTGCAAATGGGTCTATGACGAAATCATCAAATCAGGATCAGAAGAACTTAAATATATTTGCGAGGTTATCACGGGCGGTCACCGTACAGGTATCGCAATTAAGGAGGAAACAGATGAAAAAGATAATAGTAATTGATGCAGGGCATGGAGATAAAGATCCGGGAGCGATTGGGGTCACTGGAAAGAAGGAAAAGGACTTCAATTTAACAATGGCCTTAAAGGTAGAAAGACTGTTGCAGAATCATCCATCTATCACTGTATTGCTGACACGTAGAACTGACGTATTCTTAGAGCTAAAGGAGCGTTCAGACTTTGCTAATAAAGCCAATGCAGATGCTTTCATATCTATTCACGCTAATAGCTTTGAGCCTACGTCAGCAGGGACAGAAACGCATTACACAAGCAATGACAGTAAACCACTTGCAACCATGTTGCAAAGGTATTCTCTTCTCTCAACAGGTCTCAAAGATCGAGGGGTTAAAAAAGGTAGTTTGTATGTAACAAAAAATACTAAAATGCCATCATGTCTATTGGAGCCGGCATTTTTAAGCAACTCTGCTGAAGAATTACTTCTATATAATACAAATTTTCAAGACACATTTTCTCTCAACATTTCAAAAGCTATTTGTGAATTTTTCGGGGTAGCTTATGAGATCGAACCGACACCAGCGCCACAACCAATCCCTGATAAATCTTCACCTTACCCAATCATGGAAGTCACCGTTAATACAGCAGAACCAAAAACATTTGTAGGCTACAGCATAAAGGGATCTACTTGGATACCCTCGAGACCTGTCTGTGACATCCTAGGAGCAATCGTAGATTACAACAAAGGAATTGTATCGGTCAATGGCACGAAGCTAGAAACACAGCTTGTAAATGGTGTGGGATACGTTAAGTCTCGTGATCTTGAAATTCAAACAGGAGCACGTGTATTTTGGGACAAGAGTAATCCGAAGAGAGTTGAAATATATCCTAAACTGGGGGCGTAATCATGGAATTTGTATGGGAAGCAATCAGACCATTTCTAGCTGACGTGGCGAAGGACCTTATCACAGTGGTAGCAACATTATTAATGGTGTTCTGGGGAGTAGCTAAAACTAAAATAATCTCAAAAATTAAAAATGATCAAATTCGAAAAGCGGCTGCAGAAGGATTTGCGTTAGCTGAAAAAAGATTTACTCAGCTGAGTGGTGAGGGGAAGTTTAATCAGGCGTTTGTGTATACTTCAAAGAAGTTGGGTGACGCGAAGATTAAGGTAACGCCCGAGGAAATTAAGGCGGCCATTGAAAAAGCTGTAGTTGACTATAACTGGAACAAAAATAAAGCGAGTTAGTGACGAAAGGTCATTACAACCAATTCACACAAAAACATGAAATTTAACAACTAGCCTACTATAACGGTAGGCTCTTTTTTTGTTACTGTAATTATTATCTATGGTGTATTATGGTTAAGTGATAATAATTCCAAAAAATCCAATATTACAATAGGAGTGTCAATATGAAACAAAGAATAACTTTCAAGCAATTAAATCAGCTCGATGAAGAACAACAGAGAATTGTACGTGACTGGTGGAAGCCAGAGATTAACGATATTTTTACTACTATAGATGAAGATATGTGTATTCAAGAAAGTGAACTTATCATTAAAAATATCGAGTGGGACGATTCGATTTATGATTGGAGCTCTGAGGTTGCTCATAATAAAGATAGTTTACTTCCTTTGTTAAATATCGGTCAGATCATCCAACTCATTCAAGAGAAAGGAGAATATAAGTTTGGACGCTTGGAAGATCTAGGTTTTGATACTGTACCGAGGACTTTAGGTCTTTCGTATATGTTAGATCTAGTAGACTTGTCCGAGAAACGCGTAATCAAAGTTAGAGATTCTGGAAATGAACTTTGCGACTTGTTATGGGAAGGTGTTAAAAAATCTCTCGGAGCAACACAAAATTAATTCAAATGGATTTATCCACAACCCTTGCTACGATTGATATTATTATCAACACAGATAACATGCACAGGTTATTGAATTAACGTGTGTATGTTATCTGTATTATTTAAACCTTAGGGAACAGTTCAATTTCAAATTCATCATTACGCTGATGAGATTCCTTCTTGTATTCAATCTTCTCAAGAATGGATTTCAGCAGTGTATTTTTTTTGCCCTGATCTGTACTACGTTCATAAAGTTTAATGACGTTTGTGATCAAAGGAATAATATTGTTTTGTTTCGTTTCCCTGTTTAATTCCTCGGTTAATTCTTGTTCAGCACGTTCAAGCGATTTATTCGTTTCATCCATGCGGATAGCAAGTCCCTGTGAGCGTTCTAAGTAAACATCCTCTGAATAGATACCTCTTTCCAGAAAGTCGTGTAGACGTCCTTTTTGAAGTTCTAAATCTTCTCGTTCTTTAGCAAAGGAATTTACAGCCATTTGTTTTAATTCGGCATTGCGTTCCGATCGGTTAGATGGTTTATTCTTTCCAATCTCTAACTTATATGATTTCAGCCAATCTTTGAGAGCCGATACAACAGCATTCTCCACAAATTCAAATTTAGAGCTTCGGCAATCACATTCTTTTTGTGGACACTTAAGGTGAGATTCTTGGCGAGAGTATGGACGGAGCGTCATGGCATAACCACACTTTGCACAACGGATCAATCCAGCCAAAGGATTTGAGATGCCATTAACGAGTTGGTAGGGTACATGGTATTTTCCTTTTAATATTTCTTGAGCCTTTGCAAACATTTCTTCATTCACAAGTGGTTCGTGTTTCCCTTTGGCATCTATGATATCTTCCTTGGGGCGCGCAATGGTTGTTCGACCTTCAGCGGTGGTGTCATACTTTTTCTTCTTCCATTGCATACGACCTATATACACTTCGTTTTTTATAATAGTTAGAACTGAGGATGGAGCCCATGATATCCCTGTATATGTTTTTAATCCCATTTCATTTAAGCGATTAGATATTTTTGCGGTGCCAATCTTGGAAGTATCATCGGTGTACCATTCAAAGATCATAGTTACCACTTTAGACTGCTCAGGATGCGGTACAAGCCAACGAGATTTACCTTCCTTGACTATCTCGTATCCATAAGGAGGGCGTGTGCCTATGTAGTTTCCAGCCTCTACACTTTGAACGCGTCCACGCTGCATACGTCTGGTAATGATCTTGAGCTCCTGGCGCGCGAACAATGTTTGGATCTCCGTCATGAGCTCATCTGATTCATCCATTAAGTCATAAGTTTTTGTCGGGGTGACAATCTTGGTTTCTGATGCTCTGAATGTATTCAGTATATAACCTTGCTCCTGCATGTTACCACGGCCCAAACGGTCAATATCCATTACTAAGACAGCATCAAACTTACCATTCTCTACATCATCCATAAGGCGTTGCATTTCAGGTCTATGTATTAATTTCTCACCGGATTTAACTTCACTATATACTTCAATAACATTTAAATTTTGTTGTTGGGCGAATTTGAATAGAGCCTTACGATGTTTAGTAAGAGTTTCGCCCTCACCTTTTTTCTCAGCTTCAAGATCAGCGCGAGATTTACGTAAATACATTGCTACACGTTCCATAATAAGCCTCCAATGTTAACGTATTACTTCTATGTCTGTATTGTAATGGAGGGACAAAAAAAAGACCATACCCGAGTGAGTAAGGTCTTAATTATAGCGAAGTATAGAGATATTTTAGAATTCGCTTACCCAGTCCCATAATGCATTAGGAGAGATACCATTCTTTTTATATTTATTTATTGTAACGTATCCAATGACTTTACCGGAATACATAAGTACTGGTGGTTTTGATGCATATTCATTAAACGCACTTGTGTTAGAATAGGCGCTTCCGTATATTCCATATTCATTCCAAATACTCTTTGCATTATATTTACTGCCGTATGTTCCATACTCGTTGAAAATTGATTTAGTTTCATATACGTTTGAAGACAAATTTCCAATAAACGTTTTACCGTCGTTTGAATATAACGATATGTCTTTACTATTAACTGATGCAGCTCCAGCAACCCCTGAAAAAATTATAGATATGATTACCACTAACATAGCTATCGTTCGTTTCATTTCAAGTATCCCCTTATAGTCCGCATCGGTTGCGGTATTTGACTATGTATGTAAGCCTTTCAAGTATACTATTATTTCCCATTGTTTCCATACCATATTTTGCTCAATGTGTGAATCTCTGTGTTCATATATCATTAATCATACAACTCAGAGAAAACACAGAGGGAATAAGATGAAAATAATAGGCGTAAAAATGCATGGTCGTGATGGGACACCGAGTGATTTTGTAGAGTTCAGTCTTTCCAAGGTTAATTATATAGATGGATGGAGAGAGACTGGGAACTCAGCAAAAATTCCAGCCTATCACACATCATTCGGATCATTTATAGCCCTCAATACCAATAAAGACATATCCTCGGCTTATAGTGAATTTGGATTCGAGTTATACGACAGCTCTACTGTAGTTAATGTTAATAATATTAAGGAAGCATATAGTCATAAGACAGGGACAAAGATTATTTTCCATGACGGAACTTATGTATTAGTAAGAAAAAGCATATAAACCTATTTGTCAATACCTTGAGCACCATTCAAAAACCACTTATGTAATATTATTTACCATAATTCGACAACACCTGACATTGTATGTCTGATATACTTCATTCATAACCAACAAGGCGATACAAAAACAAGCGATGGCAGATTACAAAGTACGATTAAAACCGTACTCCTACCCAAGAGTAGCCTTTGCCACTCCGCTATCGCCATTCCCACACAAAGAGATCGTTGATGGTGCAGTTAAGATAATGAGCTATAGTTGCAGCTGGTATGATCGTTATATTATCCGTTCGCATACGCACAATATCCGATATCCTTTGCTTACTTAGCTCTGTCTTATCTGCTAACCATTGTTGGTCTTTACCTATCTTTTTGAGCAATACAGGAATACGACAGCTGACGGGTACTAACTCCATCACACTGCCACCTTATATTTTTTTAATTAAAAATAGAACATGTGTTCCTATATTTATGCTATTATTTATCCAACGACGTTAACAAACTAGAAGGGGTTGGACCTATGGATGACGAGTTGTTGAGATTGGCAAAAATAATAATAGAAGAAAAAAAATTAAACATTTCAGAGGTAGAGCTAATTAATCTTTATTCTGATTTGCTTTCTTCATCCTTGCAAGAGTGTTCATTAGATCTCGAACCGCCGATTCAACAACAGGATCGTCCTGAAGGCTAACCCCATGGATTGCTTCGGCCTCTTTCATAATCTTTAACATAACTTCCTCAGGGAGCGTATAGTCGCTCTCTTTCTCTTGGCCTAATAACCAATTCAAATCCACCTCATAAAATCTAGACAGTTTATTCAAAATATTGAAATCAGGTTCAGAAGTTCCCCTTTCATATCCAGAATAGGTCGTTCTAGCGATATCTAACTTTTTGGATGCTTCCTCTTGAGTTAGACCCTTCTTCTTCCTTAACTCTTTCAATCTTTCCGAGAACAAATTAACCACTCCTTCTAACTAGTATTATAGTGACGAATTACTCGACATTAAACAAAATGAAATGAAATGACGGAATAATCGTAATTAGTTGTTGACATGACGATTAACTCGTCATATACTATGGGTACAAACAACGACGAGTTAATCGTCAGAAGGGAGTTGCACCATGCGTCATTGGTTAAAACAAATGAGATTGGCAAAGGGTTTGACTCAAGTTGAAGTTGCTAAACTAAGCGGTATATCCCGTAGTTATTATGCTGATATTGAACGTGGTACTGCTAATGCTGGTGGATCTACAGCAAAAAGTATTGCTGATGCATTAGGATTTGAAATGTCCCTTTTTTTTGCAGATGTGGGACGAGTAACTAGTCATAAAATAAAAAAATCAGCTTAAAGGAGCTAATAAAATGAATCAATTACAAGTTATTAATCAAGATGGACGGTTACTGGTTGACAGTCGAGATGTATCTGTAATGACTGATACTCGCCACGGGCATTTGTTAACAAAAATTGAAGGGTACATAAAGATTTTATCTACTGAACCCAATTTTCGGTTGAGTGATTTCTTCACAGAAAGCACCTATCAAGATGGGACTGGACGAAAACTTAAATGTTTCCTTCTGACTAAAAATGGATGCGATATGGTAGCCAACAAAATGACTGGAGAAAAAGGCGTGCTCTTCACTGCAACTTATGTAACTAGATTTTCTGAAATGGAGAGAGAGTTGAAAGCACCAAATGAAATTGAAAGATTTCTTTATAATCCCGACACCATTTTACAGATTGCTCAAAACTGGAAAGCAGAACAGGACGCACGAAAGGAACTTGAATCAAAAATCGAAGCAGACAAACCCAAAACATTATTCGCCGAAGCAGTTGCCACTTCTCAAGATTGTATCCTAATCGGACAACTAGCCACAATGCTTAAACAGAACGGTGTGAACATCGGTCAAACCAGACTCTTCAACTACTTGAGAGAAGAAGGATACCTTTGCAAATCAGGAGATCGTAGAAACCTACCAACTCAACGATCAATGGACTTGAAGTTATTCGAAGTTAAAGAGTTCACAGTACACGGGAACACAGGCATACGAGTGAAGGCTACACCGAAAGTTACCGGACGTGGACAAGTTTACTTCTTTAATAAATTCCTAAAGACAGCATCGTAAAACAATTGGAGGTGCTTTACCCCATGGAAGTAGTCCACACGAACCTCGCGCATAAGCTTAACCGAGGTGATGGCATGGTGGTCCAGGAATACAAATTCGGAAAATCAAAAGTAAAAATGAATGACGCATATGTATGTAAGACAAAGGAACAACGAGACATAACAGACAGAGAAGTGGCACTAGCTGCATGGGCCATTATAAATGAATTAGCAGACAAAGGTGAGGCGGTTTAGTCCTCCCACGGTGGACAAGTTAATTATATAACAGTTACCACAAAATGGATATCGAATAAACAGGAGGTTCTACCATGGCTAAAATACTAGAAAACCCAATAGTAACACCATTTATCAGACGTAACCGATTCGTACGACCAATGCCAATGATCAACCGTTGTGGATGCGGAAAACCTGCCAAGTACGAAGTATACAACACTCGCCAGAAACATTGCTCAGACTGCCTTATGGAAGCCATTGAAACGAGCGTGTATGTAGAGGTCAGATGCTTAGAAGGTGGCTATGATGACGCTAGCTAAAACGGCAGTCGCACCACAGACAGAATACATGGTCATCACTACATGTGGTAGACACTTCGGTAGACACGCTGAGGACATGGATGTTTTGTTCAGGGACCTACATTTTGACGGTTACAAAGCTAAAGAGGTTCATCCAATGACTGAATATCAAGCGGAGATCGAAGCGAAGGAACAACAAGAACTTGAAATGCATGAATTCAGAATTGAGTTAGAAAGAGAGTTGAAAGAATCTGCGTGAGGAACCACTTGAAACCATTGATGACATCTTAGAATACTACGGTCGGGGAGGGGATACGAAAAAGGAGGACAAGCATGATAAATCAGGATCGGACAATGTACCTGGACCTAGCAAAGATGAATCGGGGAAATAGGAAGATGATTATAATTTGCTTTCGGAATTACGTGAGGGCCTTAAAAAAAGAAAGGGACGCTGCGGAAACAGCGACCCAAGATAATCATATTAGAAAATAATCTACGAACATTATATCACAATTCAAGGAGGGCTGTACATGAGCTGGGAACAACTTATGCAACACATCGTACACGTTGAAACAGAAAATGAGGACTTACAACGCCAGTTAGCTGAAGCAAAGGACTATATCGAACACATGGAGGATTCACGGATATGAAGACCACGGATGAACGTGTGCGATTCGTTCCGCAGCATAAGGAAGGTCATTTCTTGGATCTGCACTCACAACCAGTTGAGGACTTTATGAAAGCTGTGAGATTCACACGTGAGGATGATTTGGAAGTGTGGCTACTCGGTAGATATGGTCCAGAAGATCCACAGAATGTCAGAGTTATCGCGCTAAAAGTTACTTATGAGGTGGAGGCGACCGCAGATGTGCAATAAGAGCGAATCGATTATAAATCTAGCGAAAGCATTAGTAGCTTTCAATATGGAGATCAAGATCATTGGAAAAGACGGAAACAATCCACATTTCAAAAACGATTATGCAACACTGGACACCATCATTGACGAAGTAAGGCCAATACTCGCAAGCCACGGTCTTGTAATCATGCAATTCCCTGGTGGAGATGGTGAGAAGTACACGCTTCGGACGATGCTCATACATGAATCAGGTGAGTGGATTGAGTCGGAACCATTAACGATGAAACCTGTGAAGAATGATCCTCAAGGGATCGGAAGTTGTACGACATACGCAAGGCGTTACAGCCTTTCAGCAATGCTCTCATTGAACACTGGTGAGGATGATGATGGAGAAAAAGCAACACATGGCACAGGCAGTAAATCAGAACCATCAAAACAATATACAAAACCATCTGGACCAACAACAGAAACACAATCCGGATCAACATCAAATCTAATCAGTGCTGCTCAAATAAATTACTGTCACAAGCTAAAGAAGGACAAAGGAATTGCTGACCCTGACTTCATAGCAATGGTGAGTGAATTAGGGAACGGCAAGGATAGCATCAAAGACATGACAAAGCAGGAAGCCAGTTCATTCATCACTCTATTAAACAATTACGCTGCGTGAGGTGATCACATGTTTAGCAAAGCCCAACAAACTCGTAGCACACGCCATAAGCCCAAGAGAGGCGACATAACCAAAGTAACACCGCAAGTGCGAAGTGAAGTGAATCGGCGCTCTATGGAACTCCTAGACGTGGACATTCCAGTCTGTGAGCGCTGTGGGACATCAAAGGATCTGAGCAAAGGACACATATTAGAAGCAGCACACATGGGACCCGGATACATCCCTTGGAACATCATGAACCTATGCGGCACCCACGGATGGAAAGGTACTTGTCATGACTGGGCTGATAACACTCGTGAGGGTCGGATATGGAAGAAGCAGTATGGAGCAATGTTGAATCTCTACTACAGTGAAGGTAATGGTAAATATTTTTGGAAGTATGCGGCTTAAAGAGAGGATGAAGGATATGAATATTACTCAATTCGATAGATTCAGGATCAATTCAGAAAGTTCAATAGGAAACGCAGTATTCATGGATGTTCAAAAGTTAGACTGTAACTGTTCGCAGGGGTTCATGGCTGTCGCTTATGAGATCCCTAGTCTAAATAAGGACTATGCCAAGCATAAAATTGAGGTAAGACGCAAGGATAGAACCGTTGCACTGATCACTTACAGATATTCTGATACAGAGATTGACGAATATTGGAGAGATGCAGAAGTTTTATACACATGGGAGCAAGAGAGATGACGTTTATCTTTGCCGCAGGCCATCGAGACGAACAAATAACCCCAAGCCGTACAAGGGGATATAAGGAGATAGAACAATATGAAGTGTCTATATTGCGAAACAGAAGCAATATTCGTCTCCAGTAAAGAATTTTACGGCAAGGATTATAAAACGAATATCTACTCCTGTGTTCCATGTGACGCTTATGTAGGGACTCATGGGAACAGTGAAACACCACTTGGAACCATGGCAAATTCCGAACTAAGGGAATGCCGAAAAAAGGCGCATCTACACTTTGATAAGTTTTGGAAAAGCAGAGAAATGAGCAGATCAGAAGCTTATAAATGGATGGCAAACCAAATGGGATTGGGTGCAAAAGGCGCACATATTGCAATGTTTGATGTTGGTAAATGTGAAATATTGATAAACAAAATCAAGAGAGAAATAAAATCATCCACGTAATTAAATTCAAGGAGGTTACACAATGAACGACAAGATAACAGAGATTAAAACGGCAATGAATTGCGTAACAGGCATAGAGCTAACAAATTTCGACGACATCAAATATACGAACGTGGTCTACGAATATGATCGACTCACTGAAACTACATGTGACGTACTCGCACAATGCAAAGATGAATCATTGGCGTTACTGTTCGCAAGTGCCCCTGAATACATCACATACCTTCTACAACGAGTAGAGCCGTTGATTAAAGCACTGAGAGATATTGATGAACTCCAAACAGACTATAACGCCAATAAGGATATACGTGTTAAGCGCATCATTAAAGAAGCCCTATCAATTATTTAGCTAGAGGAAGGGAGACAGACGCACATGAATAGACCAATTAAACCGAAATTATTGGATTTGTATTGTAAGGCGGGAGGGTGCTCAGCGGGGTATGCAAAGGCAGGATTTGAAGTAATTGGAGTTGATATTAACCCGCAACCTAACTATCCTTACGAATTTATTCAAGCGGATGCACTTGAAATATTAAAAGATAAAGAGTTTATTAGTCAGTTTTCAGCTATTGCCGCAAGTCCTCCATGCCAAGTCCATAGCAAAGCGAGAGGACTATCAGAAGCTCGTAATGGTGGTAAATATGGCGATCATTTAGATTTAATACCCGAGACCAGGGAACTCCTTAAAGCTACTGGAAAGCCTTATATTATTGAGAATGTAGCTGGAGCACCTTTAATTAATCCCACTAAGCTGTTCGGATCCCAATTCAAAAACCTTTATACACAAAGGGAAAGATGGTTTGAAAGTAATATACATTTGGATGAACCTACTGAGCCTAGACAGAAAATGAAAACTTTATCAGCAGGAAACGGAATTGGTGAAGATGGAAGTATTTCTATATGTGGAAGCGGTGGTGTGAGAGGGCTTAATTCAAAACAAATTACACTGTATTGGGGCTTTGCAATGGGCGGGATTGATTGGATGAATAGAGCAGAGTTAGCCGAAGCTATACCACCAGTTTATACGGAATTTTTAGGTGAGCAGCTAAAAGAATATCTTAGCTTACACCCTGTATTGAATATATAAGTGCGAGCTTACAAAAAAAGAGCTGATTTCTCAGCTCTCCTGGTTATTAATCTATTCAGGCATTATCCAGACAATTTCGCAAATGCGGACAAAGAATTTTCTACCTCTAGTTTCTATAACAACATGGTCAGGTTTGACCTCAATAACACATCCATTAAGGGCTCCACGCGTGGTTTCGAGCACAACAGGTTTACCTAGGACAGACTTTAACGCTTCGACAACGTATGGATCGACAGGGTAGACCATTATACATTGGGGCATTTGGGACGCGTGATGCATTTGGTTATTCATTTGATGCATTGGATAATTCAAAATAAAACCTCCTAATTAATTTATACAGCATCCTATGCAGAAGCCTAGAAAATGAATTGGGCGGTAGCCTAAACGGTAGTCTAAAAGTGAATTTTTGAATATATAAGCACTCAAATAAAAAAAAGCCCCACTTATGGAGCAAATGAAATATTCAAGAAAACATATCTAACTAATAAGAAACCCATTACAAAAAGAGTAGCTAATCCTAAAAGAGAAAAGATAACAACCTTTTCCCACCTTGCTAATTTTTTCAACACAATCACCTCTTGAAGATTATGCCAAATATATAACCATAAAGGAGCGATAACGGATGAAAGAGCTATTTAAGCGAGTCAAACAGACCACTTCTACTAAGACTAGTGACTTTGAATCATTACTAGGTTGTACTAAGCAAAACATATATCAAGGTCTTGCAGGAGAATACAAAAATAACAGTACGACCACAGCAGTAACTTACGCAATGGAAATACAAATAGATAATAAAATCTCATACCTTGAACAGCAAATAGAAGAATTAAAGGATTTAAAGTTTGAAGTCCGTAGAACATTTTTGAATAAGGGGAAGAGGTAGAGTCATGACACAGTTACAGAGTGTACAACCCTATCAACCCTGATACGGCCGTCACTAACGTTAAACATATTCGGTCGGGACGGAGTGAAACCCAAGGAGGAACAGAGATGAAAGACGTGAAGTTTTGGCGTTACTATATACCATCTGTAAATGGCGTAGAAGGTTGGGGAGTGTTCCTGATTGACTCTACTGGAATGTTTGCAGCAGTTACTGATTACGGCAATGCGGCTTATATGTGGGATCATCACGGCAAGGATGATATACGTGAGTTTTTCGCAAAAGGATTAAGTGGAGGGTTTCTATTGCAGAAATTATTCTACGATCTTAAAGAATACGATCGAGATGAAACATTAAAACGTGTAAAAGAAAACATTCTTCAATGTAGACATGAGAGGTATTTCGATCGGGATAAGGCTAGAGAAGAATGGGATCTGCTAAATGAGCATGACGATCTATATTATGAAATCGACTTTAATCGGTGGTATGAAGATACATCATTGCCTGATGCAGGGGATCACTTTACTAAAGGGTACCCATCACCAGCTAAAGCCTTTGTGAATAAGTTGTTCCCACGGTTCAGTGAAGCAGTTGCGGAAGAACTGAAGAATGAATTTGAATTGCCAAAGGCCATCGAATCGACCGAACAAACCCAAGCCGTATAAGGGAATTAAAGGGATAGTATAACCTCTATCCCTACCTAAAAGGAGTGTAAACATGAAAACTCGTGTAGATGTTACTTTTAACGGAGCTTCAAACTTTTACTTTTTTAATTTCGGATTAGAGTCATTCATAAAATATTGGAATTTCCAAATAGCTAATGCCGGGTACTTTTCTCAGATGGATAGTAAAGGGACATACGTAACAATCAACCCTTCACAGTGCGGAGTTATTGAGTTTAGGGAGGTAGAGATCAATGAATAAACAACCAAGGATGATAGATGCAGATAAATTGCTGGTATGGATTGAGTTAACACACGAAAGTAAACTACCGGCAGGATCGCATGGATTGGGGATTAAAGAAGCCCTAAGAGCGGTGAAAAGGCACATCGGGAATGGAACATTCGACCCTGATCCTATCCCATTACCAACCATTAAGCCGTACAAATGTTCCAACTGTAAAGAAACCTCACCAAGAGATGAGTGGAATAAAAAAACGATCGAATATTACGGAGGTTACGATCAGATAGATGACATTATATTGCTTGGTGAAGATGAGGAAGAAGGCGACACGTTTATCTGCCCTGTATGCGGTGAAGAACAACCAAGGCACATGGTGGAGGTAATCCCTAATGAGTAGAGACCCAAGAGACTGGCAAAAGGATATGGACATGTGTAATGCGTTCGGAGATAGCGTTATGCCTTACAGTTTAACTGAGTTTTCAAGAATGCTTCCCTACTGGCTCCAAGAAGCCAAGACACTCAAAGAAGATAACGCACGTTGGATATGCCAATGGAACGGAGCAGAGCAAAAGTATCTTACTCAGTCTAATGTGATAGCGGAACTTAGGGAACGAGCCGTTAAAGCCGAGAAGATGGAAGATGAATGGAAAGATGCTTATTGGTCGCTACATGCAAAATACCTAGCTATTAACCCCTTAGATAGGGAGGATACACCAATGATCAACAAAGAAAAGTTGATAGAGTACGGATTTGCTGAGGAGGATACAACCAATGAATCATAAATCATTAATCTCCATGATAGCAGCATGGAAAGAAGCTAAAACATCTTACGAGATAGCCTATAACAACGCAGTAACCTACGATGATCGCGGAGCTAGAGACTTTGCTGAAGAAATGATTGCTTACTCACAAAAGAGGATTGACCAGCTTGAAAGAGACTTGATGAAGATAAAGAAAGGAGCTTAAGCCATGGCAGTATACAGACAGATTCAGGTTAGCTACTGGCAAGATCCATTTGTAATCTCCCTCACACCAGAGGAAAAGTACTTCTATATTTACCTTATGACTAACTCTAAAACAACGCAATGCGGCATATATGAGCTACCTAAAAAGGTTATGGAGTTCGAGACAGGCTATAACCGCGAATCAGTGGA
>Ga0157371_10002231_pt1 | contig 18731 bp, 17 predicted proteins | sample C45metaG_FD_113462 | JGI IMG/M metagenome (GOLD analysis project Ga0157371, IMG submission 113462) | Corn rhizosphere microbial communities from Kellogg Biological Station, Michigan, USA - C4-5 metaG | ecosystem: Host-associated > Plants > Roots > Rhizosphere > Soil | place: USA: Michigan...
CCAATTTGCCAAGATACTGGCTTACCTACTTTCAAGATTAAAACACCAATTGGCGTCAATCAGCTTGAAATAAAAGCTGCGATTAAACGTGCAATTGTCGCTGCTACTAAGGATGCGAAGCTTCGTCCGAACTCTGTTGACTCATTAACTGGAGCAAACAGTGGCGATAACCTAGGTGAAGGTGTCCCAGTAATGAAATTTGAGCAATGGGAAAACGACTATATTGAAATGAAGCTTATTTTAAAGGGTGGCGGTTGTGAAAACAAAAATATTCAATATAGCTTACCAACTGAACTGGAAGGCTTAGGTCGTGCAGGTCGTGACTTAGACGGAATTCGTAAATGTATTTTACACTCTGTCTACCAAGCCCAAGGGCAAGGTTGTTCCGCTGGGTTCATCGGAGTAGGTATTGGTGGAGATCGTTCTTCTGGATATGATTTAGCGAAAGAGCAATTATTCCGATCAGTTGAGGATACTAATCCAAATGTAGAACTTGCAAAACTAGAAGAGTATATTGTAGAAAAAGCAAACACACTAGGAATAGGTACGATGGGATTCGGCGGAGAAGCAACTTTACTAGGTTGTAAAATTGGCGTTATGCACCGTATTCCAGCAAGCTTCTACGTGTCAGTAGCATACAACTGTTGGGCATACCGTCGTATGGCGATCAATATCAATCCAACTACTGGTGAAATTATGGAATGGCATTACCAAGACGGAGAAAAAATTGAGTTTAAAGAAGACTCAAAAGAAGAAGCACCTCAAAAAGTGGTAGAACTTCAAGCTCCTATTACCGAAGAACAAATTCGTGCGCTACAAGTTGGAGATGTTGTCTCGATCACAGGTCGCATGTATACTGGCCGTGATGCTATTCATCACCATTTAATGAGCCATGATGCACCAGTTGATTTAAACGGACAAATTATTTATCACTGTGGTCCAGTTATGCAAAAAGATGATGAAGGCAATTGGCATGTACGCGCTGCTGGTCCAACTACTTCTATTCGTGAGGAACCATATCAAGGAGATATTATGAAGAAATTCGGTATCCGTGCGGTTATTGGTAAAGGTGGTATGGGACCAAAAACACTTGCTGCACTTTCTGAACATGGTGGTGTTTACTTAAATGCAATCGGCGGCGCAGCTCAGTACTATGCAGACTGCATTAAAGGTGTAGAAGGCGTTGATTTAATGGAATTTGGTATTCCAGAAGCAATGTGGCATTTACGAGTTGAGAAATTTACTGCAGTTGTAACGATGGACTCTCATGGTAACAGCTTACATGCTGATGTAGATAAATCTTCGTTAGAAAAATTATCTGCGTACAAAGAACGTGTATTTAATTAATTTTAATTTGTTGACGTAACAACTCCTCTAGATTATAATAATTATAAATTAATATTAACTATAAAAACTGGATCTTCTCTTGTAGAAATCCAGTTTTAGTCTATTTTACCGAGTATTAATAGTGAATATCATTATCAAGGAGGAAATTACATGTCAACTATTCAAATACACGAAGATGAGAAACCATCATTTTTTAAATCGCTGCTTCCCCATATTGAATTATTCGCTGCACTTTTTTCTGGTGGATTAATTTTAGTAGCATGGGGGCTTGGAAGATCCGATTATGAAACAGCCTCTATCGTTTTTTATTTGTTAGCATTTGTTATTGGTGGATTTGCTAAGGCAAAAGAAGGTTTGGAGGCAACTATACAAGAAAAAGAGTTAAACGTGGAAATGCTTATGATATTAGCCGCTATTGGTTCATCCATTATAGGATACTGGACTGAGGGTGCTATATTAATCTTTATCTTTGCTTTAAGCGGTGCATTAGAGACGTATACAATGAATAAGAGCAGAAAAGAAATTTCATCACTGATGAAGCTTCAACCTGAAGAGGCGTGGAGATTAAATAGTGATGGTTCCTCAACTCGTGTTTCAGTAAGCGATCTTTTTTTAGGTGACCAATTAGTTGTGAGACCTGGAGAAAGAATACCTGCGGACGGAAAAATTATTAGTGGCACTACAGCAATTGATGAATCCGCAATTAGCGGCGAGTCAATCCCAGTTTTTAAACAATCAACTGACGAGTTATTCGCTGGTACAGTAAACATTAGCGGTGCCATTACAATGGAAATGACAAAAGCAAATGAAGACACGCTTTTCCAAAAGATCATTAATCTTGTACTAAGCGCACAAGATGAAAAATCACCAGCACAGCAATTCATCGAAAGATTTGAAGGTAGGTATGTAAAACTAGTCTTAGTTACAGTTGGTTTGATGATGTTCCTGCCGCATTATTTACTAGGATGGGACTGGAATACAACTTTCTATCGAGCAATGGTTTTATTAGTTGTTGCTTCGCCTTGTGCACTTGTCGCAGCTATTATGCCTGCGACGCTAGCAGCCATTTCAAATGGTGCAAAAAGTGGTATTTTGTTTAAAGGTGGTATGCATTTAGAAAACGTAAGTGAAATGAAAGCAATCGCATTTGATAAAACAGGTACTTTAACACAAGGAAAACCAATCGTAACCGATTTCTTTGTACGGGAAGATTTGGATTACTTAACTACATTAACAACGTTAGCTACCATAGAAGCACAATCTAATCACCCACTTGCACAAGCAATTACTTCCTATGCTAAGTCGGAAGGTATTGATCAATTAGCACTTATTCATATAGAAGATAAACCAGGATTTGGTTTACAAGCTATAATTGATGAACAAACGATTTTAGTTGGTAAACCTGAATTTGTTAATAAAGAGGATGCTTTCTCGTTCTATGATGGAATTGCAGCAGCTCTTGCTGATGAAGGAAAAACGGTTATCTTTATGCGAGATGAAAAAGGAATTGCAGCTGCCGCAGCCTTAAAAGATACAGTGCGTGAAGAAGCTAAAGATGCGATTAAACTCTTGCAATCTTTAGGAATTAAAACCGTAATGCTTACTGGTGACAATGAAAAAACAGCCAAAGTAATTGCAAAAGAAGCGGGTATTGATCAATACATTGCAGAATGTCTTCCTGAAACAAAAGTGAAGCATATGAAAGAACTGTTGGAGGAGCATAAATTTGTAGGTATGGTCGGAGATGGTATTAATGATGCTCCTGCACTTGCGACCGCTACGACAGGATTTGCAATGGGAGAAGGAACCGATGTAGCACTAGAAACTGCAGATGTCGTATTGATGAAGAACGATTTATCGAAAATTGCGTATGCAGTGAAAATGTCACGTAAAATGCAGCGTATAGTAAAACAAAATATCGTGTTCTCTATTTCTATTATAGCCGTCTTAATCATTTCCAACTTCCTACAAGTCGTCGACTTACCACTAGGTGTTATTGGCCATGAAGGAAGTACAATCTTAGTTATTCTAAATGGTTTAAGAATGTTAAATAGAAATATATAAAGCAGAGGGACTAAACTATAGGTCCCTCTCAGTTTGACGGCAAAAGTACTTAATAAACGATTATGAATAATAGTAAATTTCCTAAAGAGGTTGCTTTGTCTAATTAAAAGTAAAAATAGTGGATATCTATAAGGAATTGTTTATAAGGTAAGGACCACCACGAAGACTCCTGTGGGAACAGCTTGAGCAGAAGACCCCGCAGGAACGCAGTGACGAGGAGGCTGAAGCCAAGCCCACGGAAAGCGAAGTGGTGGTCCTTGCCGAATTTAATATACAACACTATTTACCAATGATTGAGTTTGTCTACAGTCTGAGCAGAGGGACTAAACTACAGGTCCCTCTGCTTCCTTTTGTTTTAAAGCAATTCTTCTTTCGTGCATAACTGCATTTATTTGTCCGCCAACTAATAAAATTATTCCTGAAATATACAACCATAACATAAGGACGATGATTCCCCCAATACTTCCGTAAGTAGCAGAGTAGCTCTTAAAATTACTTACATAGTAGGAGAATAAGAGAGAAACTACAATCCAGCCAATTGCGGCAAAAGCTGCTCCTGGAATGACACTTCTTAAAAAGAGTTTTTTATTTGGAACAATCCAATACAGTGCAACTAACACAATAAACATGATGAGAGGACTAAATGTCCATCTTAAATTATTCCAAAATTCCACAAAACTCTTTTCAAATCCAAAATATGAAAATAATATTGAACCGATTTGTTGACCAAACACAGGTAATACTAACGCAATTATTAACAACATGATCAGTAATAAGGTGAAAATAACCGACATTCCTCTAACGATAAAAGATGGTCTAGATTCCACCAAATTATACGATCTATTTAATGATTTAACGATAGCATTCATACCGGTTGAAGCAGACCAAATTGTACCTATAATCCCTAAGGATAATAGCCCACCATTTCGATTGACTAATACATCAGAAATCGTTTTTTCTATCAGAATAAAAACGTCAATTGGAACATAGTTTTCTATAAGACGAAAAACTTGTGCTTCGTCCAAATTTAAATAAGGTAATAACGTAACGATAAAAATAAGTAACGGGAATAAGGAGAGCAAGAAAAAGTATGCTAACTGCGCTCCAAAACCCGTTATATCCGTTTTTTGTATAGTTAATAATAGTTGTTTGAAATATCCCATCCATGTCGTTAAATCATGAGATTCTTCCGTTTCTATTTCTTTCTTTTTGATACTAAATAATTTTAACTTTTCAAACCAGCTAGTAGAGGATGAAGCATTTTTTTTTTGGGTATTATCTTTTTCATCTCTTTGACCCACCACCTCATCCTCTCCTTTCTTTTCTAGTTTTGCTTTTGGTGTTCAAAGATACTCGATTCATCTTGTTCGGTAACAACAATTGACTTGTACTCTTCTTTTGAATGGGCAAATGTATCTTTCGTTTCTGTTACTAAGTTTTTCACTTGAGGTGTGATTTCCTTCGCTTCATTAACTTTCTGCGATATATAACTTACATCCGAAGCTAATTGATCATAAACAGATTTCCACTTTGTTATTTGTTCTTCAATAGTAGTTTTTAACTCTTCTCTATTTTTACTGTAATACTGAATTTCATTTCTTACGTACCTAGTTTTATTCATTACAGAATCTCTTGTCTTTCTATCAAACATGGTTAATGCTCCACCAATTATAGCTCCAAAAATAATACCTTTAACAAATTTATTTTCACTCATAAAATTACCTCCAAATTTAACATATACATGATTCCATTATACCCTCCACAAAAAAGAATCAAACTAATTATTTATATTTTTAAAAATCACCTTGACTATAAGACGGAATTTTATGAATATTGTAATAAAGGGTTTTAAATAGTAGGCGTAAAATTGAAATGGGGGTAAATTAAAATGGAAAAATTGAATGAGATCTTAGGTAGTATTTCAAGTGTTCTTTGGGGAATTCCTCTCCTAATCTTAATCGTTGGTACAGGTATATATTTAACAGTTCGTGTCGGTTTTTTACAGATTAGGCTTTTACCCGTTGCTTTAAGACTAGTATTCTCTAAAAAGCATGATAAATCTGCAGAAGGGGATATTTCTCAATTCCAAGCACTAACTACTGCACTCGCTGCAACAGTGGGAACGGGAAATATTGTAGGGGTGGCTACAGCTGTTGTACTTGGTGGGCCAGGTGCAATATTTTGGATGTGGTTTTCTGCTTTCTTCGGAATGGTTACTAAATATAGTGAAGCTATTTTAGCAGTTAGATATCGTGTAAAAGATGCTAAAGGACAAATGGCTGGTGGTCCTATGTACTATCTTGAACATGGTTTAAAGCAAAAATGGTTGGCTGTTTTATTTGCAATCTTTGGTGCAATTGCTGCATTTGGTATTGGAAATGGGACTCAATCTAACTCTGTTGCTGGTGTAGTCAAGTCAACATTTGGACTAGATACTTGGATTACTGGTGCTGTACTAACAGTATTTACTGCGCTTGTTATTCTAGGTGGTATTAAATCAATAGGTAATGTTACCGCTATATTCGTACCAGTTATGGCCATATTTTATTTACTAGCAGGATTAATCGTTATGGTTACGAATATAACTGCTGTACCTGACGCATTTGCTACCATTTTTAAAATGGCATTTTCAGGTGAGGCTGCTGCTGGTGGTGCAATCGGTGCTGCTATCCGTTATGGTATCGCTCGAGGCGTATTCTCCAACGAAGCTGGTCTTGGATCTGCTCCTATTGCCGCTGCTGCCGCAAAAACGGATCTGCCAGGGCGTCAGGCACTTGTTTCGATGACACAAGTATTTTTAGATACATTCCTAATATGCTCTATTACCGGTGTTACCATTGTAATGTCAGGTATGTATAAAAACACTAGCCTTGCAGCAAATGAGTTAACTTCAGCTTCATTTGGTCACTTCCTAGGGGATTGGGGACCAATCGTTGTAGCAATTGGATTAATCTTCTTTGCTACTTCTACAATATTCGGATGGGCATATTACGGAGAAAAATGTTTCCAATACTTATTTAAAAACCCTTCTTTATTAATCGTTTACCGTATTGCGTTTGTCATCATGGTATTTATCGGTTCAGTAGTTTCTCTAGATCTAATCTGGACTTTCTCTGATATTGCAAATGGATTAATGGCTATTCCAAACTTAATAGGACTTCTTGGTCTTTCTGGAGTAGTAATTTATGAAACAAAACGAATTCAAGAAAAATTGAAAGAAGAAAAAGAAGCAGCAAAAGCGGCAAAATCTATTTAGTAATTGACAATCTATACGGAGCATGAAATGATAAAGTGAAACTTCAATCGGTGATCCCACTGATTGTTAATTGAGGCTCTAATGTTGAAAGGCAGGTACAAAACGATGAATTTATCAGAACCTTCTGTTGAAAATGTAACGTATATGATTGAAACAATAAAAGAAAAGCTTCGTATGGTGAACGTTGATGCCATGAAGCCAGAAAATTTTAATGCAACAGAATACGATGATCTAGTTTATTTATATGAAATGGTGAAAAAAAGAGATACATTCAGTCCAAGCGAAATGCAAGCAATTGCAGCTGAGTTAGGAAACTTGAGAAAATAGAAAAAGAAAATCCTTCCCCAACTAAACTAGGGAAGGATTTTTATTATAGATTATTTAATTCTACAGCGATTTTAGCTCCAACTCTTGCATTGTTGTATACAAGTTCAATATTGGAATCTAATGATTTACCTTCTGTTAATTCTTTTACTTTTCCAAGTAAGAATGGCGTTACGTCTTTTCCTTTAATACCGTTTTCATCTGCTTCTTTTAAAGCGGTATGAATGATGTCATTGATATAAGCTTCATCTAATGAGAATTCTGCTGGAATTGGATTTGCAATAATAGCTCCTCCGTTTAATCCTAATTCCCATTTCGTTTTAAGCATTTCTGCAACTTCTTTTGGCTCGTCCAAACGGAAGTTTGCATCGAATGCGCTTGTTGCTGTATAAAATGCTGGGAATGAATCCGTTTGGAACCCAACTACTGGCACACCTTTTGTTTCTAAATACTCTAAAGTTAAGCCAATATCCAAGATAGATTTTGCTCCTGCACAAACTACTGCTACATTTGTAGAAGCAAGCTCTTCTAAGTCAGCTGAAATATCCATTGTCGTTTCAGCACCTCTATGAACACCACCAATACCACCAGTTACGAACATTTTAATACCAGCAATCTCTGCACAAATCATTGTTGTTGCAACTGTTGTAGCTCCAATTTCTTTAGAGGCAACTACATATGGAAGATCTCTTCTTGACGTTTTTCTTGCATTTTTACTTGTACCTAGCGTCTCCAGTTCTTCCTCTGACAGACCAATTTTAATCTTTCCGTCCATTATCGCAATCGTTGCTGGAACAGCACCGTTGTCACGAATAATTTGCTCCACTTTTCTTGCCATTTCTACGTTTTGTGGGTAAGGCATTCCGTGTGAGATAATAGTTGATTCTAAAGCAACGATTGCCTTTCCTGCTGCCATTCCTTGTTCTACCTCTTGTGAGTATGTTATATATTTTTTCATCTTGTATATTCCTCCAATTCATTAATTAAACTTACTTTAGAAAGCTCTGTTCGAACTGTTTCCGCTGATTGTAAAGTTTTACTTGCGTTCACCATACCAGTGCTTACTGCTTGATGTATCTCGGCACCTTCTAACCATGCATGGAGTGTGGCTGATACAAATGCATCTCCTGCTCCTGTTACATCTATTACATCATCCACCACTATAGCAGGAGCAAAAGCTGTTTCCATATCTCGTCCTGCCAAAATTACTCCTTTACTACCGTTCGTAATAACTACATGGTTAATACCTTTTTGAACGAATAGTTCGGCAGCCTTTTTCCAAGAGGCTTCATCCTCTATTTTCATTTGAAAATAAGTTTCTGCTTCATCCTTATTAGCAATTAACCACTCAATTCCTTCTAAGGATTGAGGCATTCTTTCCATCTTCGGTGACGATACAGGAATAATAGCTAATGGTATTTTATGACCGCTAGAAAGTGCTTGTATATATTCAATGACATCTTTAGGGCAGTTCATATCAATGATTAACAGCTGTGCATTTGTTAAATGAGCTTCTTGTTTTTTCAGATAGTCCACTGTAAATTGATCGTAAATATCCATGTTTGCTAATGCAAACAGCATTTCTCCTTGAGAATCTAATATGGCAGAATAAGTTCCCGTCGAATAGTTCGGTATTTTTTCAACAGAAAATAAATTCATCCAGTGGCTAGAGGCTTTTTCAATAGACTCATACTCCATATCATTACCTACTACTGATAGTAATCGTACTGTATGACCTAATCTTCCTAAATTTTCGGCGATATTCCTTGCCACTCCACCAATGCTTTGTAAGCTAGTAGTCGGATTAGAAGTACCCATTTGCAATTTATTTTTTACAATGTATTTTCTATCTACATTTGCTCCACCAATACAAATAATTTCTTTTTTCTCGGGTAAAATATAAGCTCTCCCCGTTATTTTTCCAGTCTTAATGAGCTGAGAAATAATATTAGCTACAGCTGGTCTAGACATTTGCAGATCATTCGCAATTTCTAATTGAGATGCGTATGGATTTTTTCTAAGGTACTTTAAGATTTTCATTTCCTTTGAGTCCAATCTAATTCCCTCCTCCCTTGAACGAACTTTTGTTTTAATTATAAACTTTTGTTTGAAAAAGTCAAATTAAAAACTGACAACTATTTTTTATAGTTGTCAGCTTAAGTACGAGTTATTGTGGAGCGTCGTTTAAAGTGCCATCTTCTAGTACTCGTGGTTGGATTAAAACTTCTACACGTCTATTTTTAGCACGACCTTCTATTGTATCATTAGAAGCAACAGGCTTAAATTCTCCATAACCCTTTGCACTAAAATAAAGCGGGTCTATTGAATTATCTCTTACAAGGATTTTCAAAAAATTGACAGAACGCATCACACTGAGCTCCCAGTTAGATGCAAATTCACTACTAGCTATCGGTATATTATCCGTATGTCCAGTTATGACAACATTTCTAGGTGGATCAAATACTAATAGATCCGATATATCTTCTGCAATTTGTCTATATTCTGGATTCACTTCTGCTTTTCCAGTATCAAATAAAATACTATCTCGAATCGTTACAAGTAATCCCTCATCTGTTAGCTTAGTTGCAAATTGCTTCTCTAAAGCATTCACCGCAATATATTCATCGACACTGTCTTGAATCTTCGACAAGGCTTGCTGATCCTCTACATAAGCTGAACTTTCACTATCCACATCAGAATCATTTGGTGTAACTGGTACATTTACCGGTGAAGGCTGTTCCATTAAACCTGATCCACTATCAAATATTTGATTAAACACTTGTGACATTTGCTCTAATTTCGCTTGATCTACTGTACTAGATGCAAAAAGAACAATAAACAGTGCTAATAATAAAGTTAGTATGTCTGCATAAGGAAGTAGCCATGATTCACTTATTTCCTCTTCTTCCTTATGTTTTTTATGCTTCTTTGCCAAGGCCAGCCTCCCCGCTTTCGTTTAATACTTTTTTGCGTTCCGCCATTGATAGATAGGAAGCAAGCTTTTGTTCAATGACACGTGGTGCATCTCCTTCTAAAACAGATAGGATACCTTCTAACATCATCGTTTTTTGACGAATTTCTTGTTTAGACTTACGTTTTAATTTATTTGCAAATGGATGCCAAAGTACATATCCAGTAAAAATCCCAAGTAATGTAGCAACAAATGCTGCAGAAATGGCATGTCCTAATTTATCAATATCATTCATGTCACCTAAAGCAGCAATTAAACCAACTACAGCTCCAAGTACCCCTAGGGTTGGAGCATATGTACCAGCTTGTGAGAAAATATGTGCTCCACCTGCATGTCTCTCTTCTAATGCGTCTATCTCTTCTGTTAATACATCTCTAATGTAATCGGCATTTTGACCATCAATTGCTAATGTTAAACCATTTTTTAAAAATGGATCATTCACTTCAGACGTCTTGCTTTCCAAAGCAAGTAATCCTTCTCTTCGAGCCAAATCCGCCCAGTTCGAGAACAGTTTAATAACTTCGTGATCAGGCACTAGCTTAGTCTCTTTGAAAATTACTCCGAAAAGCTTTGGTACTCTTTTTAACTCATTCATTGGGAATCCGATAACAATTGTAGCAATTGTCCCGAAAACGATAATTAATATAGCAGCTGGATTTAACAGAACACTTAGTGTTACTCCTTTCATAACTATCCCAGATAATAAAGCAACAAACCCTACTATTAGACCGATTACTGTAGACTTATCCATTCACTTACCCCCACATTCTATTTCTGTATTTTATTTCGGCTAAAAAAATTATTTCTTAATATAAAACTTTATCTCCTGTAATAAAAATTCACTAATAAAGGACAATATTTTACATATTTCTTCACATAAGATCATTGATAAAATAGCCTGAAAACTGATATTATTAAATTAATTACAGAAAGGAAGTATGAATATGTCATCTTTTAATATGAAATTAGAAAAATATGCTGCATTGGCTGTACAAGTAGGGGTGAACATTCAACCTGGACAAAATTTATATATTGCTGCCACTATCGATAGTGTAGAACTTGTGCGCTTAGTTACAAAAAAAGCTTATGAAGTAGGAGCTAACCAAGTTTTTGTAGACTTTTCTGATGATGAAATAACTCGTTTACGTTATGATTTAGCACCAAAGGAATCCTTTGACTTTTTCCCTTCATGGAAAGTGCAAGAAAGAGAGCTTTTAGCAGAACAAGGTGCTGCATTTATGAGTATCATGAGTCAAAGTCCAGACCTTTTAAAAGGAATGGATCCATCAAAAATTGCTGCATTCCAAAAAGCAACTGGTCAAGCTTTGAGTAAATATCGTCAATATGTACAATCTGATAAAATTAGTTGGACGGTTATTGCATCTCCTTCCAAAAATTGGGCGCAAAAAGTGTTCCCTAATCTATCAGAAGAAGAACAAGTACCTGCACTTTGGGAGGCTATTTTCAAAGCAGTTCGTGCTGACTTAGAAGATCCGGTTGCTGCTTGGAAAGAGCATGATTCCCTTCTACACACAAAAGTAGATTATTTAAATGATAAAAACTACAAAAAATTGCACTATACAGCTCCTGGCACGGACTTAACAATTGAACTCCCAGTAGGACATTTATGGTGTGGTGCTAGCAGTGTGAATGAAAAAGGAGAAGACTTCATGGCAAATATGCCAACAGAAGAAGTGTTTACTGTTCCTCTAAAAACAGGTGTAGATGGCTATGTAGCTAGTAGTAAGCCGCTTAGCTATGGTGGCAACATTATTGATAATTTCACTATTACTTTTGAAAATGGTCGCATAGTAAAAGTGGAGGCAGAGCAAGGTCAAGAAGTACTTGAAAATCTAGTTGCTACCGATGAAGGCTCACACTACTTAGGTGAAGTTGCTCTTGTACCACATGATTCACCAATCTCTAATTCTAATTTGTTATTTTACAACACTTTGTTCGATGAAAATGCTTCTAATCACTTAGCTATTGGAAGTGCATACGCTTTCTGTTTAGAGGGTGGTAAGAAGATGAGTCGAGAAGAGCTAGCAGAAAATGGCTTGAACGAAAGTATCACACATGTCGACTTTATGATTGGTTCCGATAAAATGAATATCGACGGAATTAAAGAAGATGGCACCACTGAACCTGTCTTCCGTAATGGAAACTGGGCATTTTAAAACTAACTTAAGAGATTCTATATTTTTCTACTTACTTTTCTACTTAGATTAAGCTATAATAACAGTAGCATATCAAGTGAGGTGTTTGATAATGGGCTTATTTACAGTTACAGTTCTTGGTTTTACAGCATGCTTAGGTATTGTTGGTTATGTAATTATGCATTACTTTGCTAAACCAATGAATTCACATGATTCAATTATTATTGATCCAAAACCATCTGAAAAATATTAATTCAAGGCAACCGCAAATTTTGCGGTTGTTTTTTTATTGTCAGTTATTTGTCATGACATCTCTTTTTTCTTTCATTTATGGAACAAAAGTATTTCAAAATGATTACAAGCAGGTACTATTGGATCATTTATCGAGTTATTCTTGAGAATATTTAACTGTATTAGCCTGAAACATACGTAAAGTTCCATTATGTTACATATGGCAAGTGGAGATTTTTCTATTATACTTACTTTGTATCATTGGAATGGAGGAAGACAAAAATGTTTTCAAACTCACATATAGGAATAGATTTAGGAACAGCAAATACATTAGTCTATACTAAAAACAAAGGATTACTTATAGATGAACCAACAGTAGTAGCAGTAAATACCAAGACAAGAGAAATTATTGCTTTCGGTGAAGAAGCGAAAAAAATGATAGGTAAAACACCTACTTCAATCGAAGTTATTCGCCCTTTAAAAGATGGGGTAATTGCTGATTTTGATATTACTACACAACTATTGAAACTAATCATGCAGAAAGCTAGTAAAAAACTCGGTACAGCACTTCGAAAACCAACAGTGGTTGTATGTACTCCTTCTGGTGCAACATCAGTGGAACGTAGAGCAATTCAGGATGCTGTTCGCCAAAGTGGTGCAAAAGAAGTATATCTAATGGAAGAGCCCGTTGCGGCAGCAATTGGTGCTGGACTACCAGTTAATGAGCCAGTGGCAAGTATGATTATAGATATCGGCGGTGGTACTACGGAAGTTGGGATTATCTCGTTTGGTGGTGTAGTTGCTTCCAATACTGTAAAAGCTGCAGGTGATCGGATGGATGAAGGCATTATTCATTTTGTTCGCAAAGAGTATAATGTCATAATAGGCGAACCTACTGCAGAATTAATTAAGAAAACGATAGGTCATGCTTTGGTACCACATGAAGTAGAATATATGGAGATCCGAGGAAGAGATCTTGTGACAGGCTTACCTAAAACGATTACTCTTTCTTCTACACAAATTCAAGTGGTGTTGAAAGAATCTCTAGAAACTATTCTCGAAGCTATTCGTGCAACCCTTGAAATATGTCCCCCGGAGCTTTCAGGAGATATTGTAGATCATGGAGTTGTCTTAACAGGTGGCGGAGCACTTTTGAAAGATTTTGAAGTGTGGCTTACGAATGTTATTGAGGTACCTGTTCATCTTGCACCTGAACCTTTACAATCTGTAGCAATTGGAACTGGTAAGTCACAATTTATTACTGGACGTAAGAAAATAACTAAGTAATGAAAAAGAGTGAATAATCAATTTTACTTAACACATCATTTAAAAGAGGAAATTCTCTTTTATTTCATATAAAATAATATATAGAAAATGAAAGGGGAATTTCTGTGCCTAATTTAAATGAAATATTATCTTACAATGAATCTTTTGTAAAAAATAAACTTTATGCTCCTTATTTAACTACCAAGTTTCCTGATAAACGTATAGTTATTCTCACATGCATGGATACACGACTTGTTGAAATGCTTCCAAAATCGATGAATTTTAAAAACGGCGATGTAAAAATTGTGAAAAGTGCTGGTGCTGTTATTAATCATCCATTTGGAGGTATTATGCGTAGTTTAATCGTTGCGGTCTATGAACTTCAAGCCGATGAAATTTATGTAATAGGACATCATGATTGTGGTATGAGTTCAATTCAAACAGATAAAATCTTGGAGAAGATGACTGCACGAGGTGTAGACCCTCGCATTTTTGATATTATGAAGTATTCTGGTGTCAACGTCGAAGAATGGCTTGAAGGCTTTTCAGATGTCGAAAAAAGCGTTTTACATAGCGTAGACATGATTCGAAATCACCCACTTATGATTCCAGATGTTCATGTTCATGGATTAATTATTGACCCTAATACGGGTCGTTTGGACTTAGTGACAGATGGGAATATCGACAAAAAGTAAAGTATTTCCCGGGAAATTGACAAAAAGTTGGCTATTCATCACTGAATAACCAACTTTTTATTTTTTTATAAATATTCTTACCCTTTCAATGGTCTTCACTTATAGAAGCGTACATATAGTGATCTTCCCATTTGCCGTTAATAAATAAAAGTCTTCGAAGCAAACCTTCACGTAGAAAGCTATTCTTCTCTAATACTTTAATAGAACCAAAATTTCGTGGAGATACATACGCCTCTATACGATTTAAATGGACATGTTCAAATCCAAACGCTTTAACTAGATGAACCGCCTCTGATGCAATACCCTTTCCTACAAATTGTTGATCCATTGAATATCCAATAAGACCGCTGGAAAATGGCATTCGCTTTAAACTATATAAAGAAATATTGCCGATTATTTGATCTGTTTTATGCTCAAAGATACCAAAGCTAAACTCTCTTTTCTCTTCCATGAGCATAAGAGATTCTCTGATTTTTTCTCGTTGAACAGTTGTCGTATAATAATCATCCCGATGTAATGGTTCAAAGATGGACCAATACATCTTATTTCGATACACAATATTTGCAAGGCCTGGTGCATCTTTTATGCTTAATGTCCGTAAATAACAAGTATCCCCTTCTAAATAAATCAAACACCTTCACCCTTTTGCATTAGTTAATTGCATAAACTCATTCACATCCTGAATGCAAAGGTCAATTCCTTTTATCCAAAACGCTTCTTTCGTAATATCTTCTTCTAAATGCTTCATTGCCAATTCTTCTACGGTCATTACAGCTGTATCTTGTAGTAAAGCAATATATTTTTCTTCAAAATTAGTTCCTTCATTGATTGCTTTCGCATAAATGCTTAAGGAGAATAAATACCCAAACGTATATGGGAAGTTATAGAAAGGAACTTCCGTAATATAGAAGTGCAATTTAGATGCCCAAAAATGAGGATGCGTTGTTTTTAAAGCATCGCCATAAGCTTCTCTTTGAGCAGTTTCCATCAATTCATTTAATCTTGTAGCAGAAACTATTCCATTTTTACGTTCTTCATAGAATCTAGTTTCAAATAGGAATCGGGCATGAATGTTCATGAAGAAAGCAACACTTCGCTGAATTTTATCTTCTAGAAGAGCAATTTTCTCATCATTTGACTTCGCTTCTTTTACTGCTGCGTCAGCTACAATCATCTCAGCAAATGTAGAAGCTGTTTCGGCAACACCCATAGCGTACTGACGATTCATCCAGTGTACCGGTCTTAAAGCATATGAATGGAATGCATGTCCTAATTCATGAGCTAGTGTAGAAACATTGGACATGGATCCACTATACGTCATGAAAATACGTGATTCTTCTGATACCGGCATTCCCGTACAAAATCCACCTGGACGTTTATTCGGACGATCTTCGGCTTCTATCCAGCCTTGTTCAAATGCATTTCTTGAGAACGCTTCTAGCTTAGGACCAAATTCTTTAAAATGCTTTAAAATAAACGCTGCTCCTTGTTGGAAGTCCATCTTCTCTGTTGACGCAATCACTGGCGCATCTAAGTCATACCAATGCATACCATCCTCGCCTAGCATAGCCGATTTTTTATTTAAATATTCGACAAATGGTCCTTTATTTTTGGAAATAGCTCCCCACATTGCATCCAGTGTTTCTTGTTTCATACGGTTTATTTGAAGTGGTTCTTGTAGGACAGAATCCCAACCTCTTTTTTCATAAATAGCTAAACGGAAACCAGCTAAATGATTTAGCGTTTTTGCAAAGAACTCCTCTTTTTCAGTCCATGCAGCTTCTAACGCTTCGAAAGATTCCTGGCGAATCGTTGCATCTTCATGAGAGCTTAAGTTATTTGCTTGACCAACAGAAAGCTCTTTCTTTTCTCCATCAATCGTTAATTTGATACGAATATCACCAACAAGTAAATCATATAGTTGACCCCAAGCGTGATAGCCATCTACACCAAGTGTAGTAATCATATCTTCTTCTTTTTCTGAAAGCATTTTCTTTGCTTCTTCTCTCCATTCATTTAATACAAAAGCAAATGCCGAGAGTTCTTCTGTTTGCAGTAATTCTTGCCATATTGTTTCTTCCGTCTTACTAAAGACTTGTTGAATAACAAGCATTTGGGAAGAAAATTTTGCATACATGGAACCAACTTCTCCTTGCAGTAATGCAGCTTGTTTATCCGTTGTATCTTGAGCCAAGAAACAGCCAATTACTGCTCCTCCTTCAGACAAATTCAACGCAATATCCTTCACTTCGTTTATTGTATTTTCAATTTGGCGTACATCTTTTACGGAAGTTGGTACAGAGAGTTCTTGTAGTTTACTTTCGAAAGCAGCCAATTTAGCTTTCACTTCATCTAAATGTGTGCGAAGGTCTGGTGAACTACTCCCCCCTTTGAAAAAACGGTCTAAGTCCCATACTAATGGATAAGCTTGTTCAAGCATGTGGATATTCCTCCTATAAAGATAGTTTAGAAGTCTATTATATCATGTTTTGTATAATTAGAATTATTCTGTTTTTAGTCACATAACATTCATAATTGTCATTTGTAGTACGGATATTTCAAAGGTATACTTATTAAATAGAAGGAGGGGAATCCATGGTAAAGATCATACTTTTGATTTTCAGTTTTATCTCTACTGTTACTGTGAATATACTCGCAGACACACTTCCTATAAACAATCAAACCTCTGAGGCTATATCAAATAGAATACCTGCATTATTCACGCCAGCTAATTATGCATTTTCCATTTTGATTCTTATCTATATCTTATTAGCATTCTGGTTATGGAATGTCATTCGTGAGTATAGAATTACGTCCAACATTCCATGGAATCGCGTGTTATTATTCGTAGCTAGTTGTATTTTTAATATTGCGTGGATCTTTTTCTGGCATTATGAACTATTTAGTTATTCTCTCATTACGATCATTGCCTTACTTTGGACTTTTTTTATTCTTTATATGACTTATTCTACAGAAGAAGAAAACTGGAAGAGTAGAGTACCTATTTCTATTTACTTAGGTTGGACTTTTGTTGCTACAATTACCAATCTTGACTTTGTTTTAACCTATTATGAGTTCGGTGGATTTGGAATGACTACATCACTATGGGTCGTTATTTTCTTGACCATAGCTACAGCCATCGCTCTTCATTTCCGCTATCATTACAATGATCGGGCCATTGTCCTCGTTTTCATATGGGCTTTTATTGGAATTGCTGCTCGTCACAAATTTGATGATTTATTAATTACATCGGCTTCTATATTCTTAAGTAGTGTCCTCCTAGTAGGAATATTATTTATCAAAAAAACGCCTTCGAAACGTTAAAGTTCGAAGGCGTTTTTCTATTTAATCTAATTTTGTTAATAAAATCGGAGCTTCTTTTGTAACGATAATCGTGTGCTCAATTTGCGCAACTAATGATTTATCTGGTGTCACAAATGTCCAGCCATCTCCCGATTCGACAATATGCTCTGCTTTTTCAGAGATAAAAGGCTCTACTGCAAGTACCATGCCCTCTTTTAAAATCGTTGGATCCCAAGCATCGTAGTAATTCAATACATGTTGAGGTGCTTCATGTAGGGATTTCCCAATTCCATGACCAGTTAGATTCATGATTACATGTAAACCATTATCCTTTGCTTCTCTTGCAACAGCTTTCCCGATTTGATTTAAACGGGCACCTGCTTTTACTTTTAACATCGCACGATTAAATGCACTCTCTGCTACTGCACATAATTTTTCTTTTTCCGGATAACCTTCTCCAACGACAAAAGAAATACCTGTATCTGCAAAATATCCATCCAAAGAACCTGATACATCAATATTAACCATATCGCCTTCTTTAATAACACGTGAACCTGGAATACCATGTGCCACTTCTTCGTTCACACTAATACAAGTATATCCTGGGAAATCATATTCTCCCATAGGTCCTGAAATCGCGCCATTTTCTTTGAAGAGCTTGCCACCGATTTCATCGATTTCTTTAGTTGTGATACCAGGTTTAGTTGCAGCTTTCATTACGTCTCGAACTTCCGCAACAATACGCCCTATTTTTTTTAACGCCTCTAACTCTTCATTTGTTTGTACAATCATCTTATAAGATCCCTTCTTCACTTAACTGTACAATAATCATATCATATTTATGCTTTATTCGGCAGTACCAGCCGCGGAGCTTTTACGAACAAAATCACACAGATAAATGCCGCCAGTAAAAATACTGGAATCATATAAGTAGAATTATATATTAGCGAATATAAAATTACATTTTGATCACCAGCAAATTCTCCAAAGAACAGTATCCCAGAAAGGACATGTGCAAGGTAACGAAGAAATGCTGCAATGAATGATCCTGCAATTACAGCAGTAGCCATCTTCATCTTATCCTTCTGTTCAAACGCTTTCATAAATGCAGGTCTTAA
>Ga0157371_10002232_pt1 | contig 18727 bp, 20 predicted proteins | sample C45metaG_FD_113462 | JGI IMG/M metagenome (GOLD analysis project Ga0157371, IMG submission 113462) | Corn rhizosphere microbial communities from Kellogg Biological Station, Michigan, USA - C4-5 metaG | ecosystem: Host-associated > Plants > Roots > Rhizosphere > Soil | place: USA: Michigan...
CCCCGGCCCTGAGCAGTCCCGCCATGTCTTTGATGGCGAGGATGTGCGCCCCCGCGGAGACGATCTGGTCGGCGAGCTTCAGGTAGTAGTCGAGCGTGTAGAGCTCCTCGGCCGGATCGAGCAGGTCTCCCGTGTAGCAGAGGGCCACCTCGGCGACCGCGGTTCCGGTTTCGAGCACCGCATCGATGGCCGGCTTCATCTGCGAAACGTCGTTGAGAGCGTCGAAGATGCGGAAGATGTCGACACCGGTGCTGGCGGCCTCGCGCACGAAGGCATCCGTCACCTCGGTGGGATACGGCGTGTAGCCGACCGTGTTCCTGCCGCGCAGCAGCATCTGGATCGCGATGTTCGGCAGCCCCTCGCGCAGCGCGGCGAGCCGGTCCCAGGGGTTCTCGCCCAGGAAGCGGAGCGCGACGTCGTAGGTGGCGCCGCCCCACGCCTCCACCGAGAGGAGCTGCGGGGTGAGCCTGGCCACGTACGGGGCTACCTTGAGGAGGTCCTTCGTGCGAACCCTGGTGGCCAGCAGCGACTGGTGGGCATCCCGGAAGGTCGTCTCCGTGACGCCGAGCGCGGTCTGCTGGCGCAACGCCGAGGCGAACCCGACGGGGCCGAGTTCGAGCAGTCTTTGCCGCGATCCGGCGGGAGCGGGTGCTTGGAGGTCTATCCCGGGCAGCTTCGCGGCCGGCCTGATGAGGCCCGCACCGTCACCGTTCGGGTGGTTGACCGTCACATCCGCGAGCCAGTTCAGGATCTTGGTGCCGCGGTCCTTGGAGGGATGCGCGGTGAGCAGGCCCGGGCGCTCATCGATGAAGGAGGTGCTGAGATCCCCCGCGACGAAGGACGGGTCGTCGAGCAAGGCCTGCAGGAAGGGGATGTTGGTGGCGACTCCGCGAATCCGGAACTCGTCGAGGCCGCGCTTGGCCCGGGCGACCGCCGACGGGAAGTCCCTCCCCCGGCAGGTCATCTTCACGAGCATCGAGTCGAAGTGCGGGCTGACCTGGGTGCCCGCCGCGACGGTGCCGCCGTCGAGCCGGATGCCGCCGCCGCCCGGCGAGCGATAGGTCGTGATCTTCCCGGTGTCGGGTCTGAACCCCGCGGCCGGGTCCTCCGTCGTGATGCGGCATTGCAGTGCGGCGCCGCGCAGGTGGATGTCGTCCTGGTGCAGCCCGAGTTCACCGAGGCTCTGCCCGAAGGCGATGCGCATCTGCGCCTGCACGAGGTCGACATCCGTGATCTCCTCGGTCACCGTGTGCTCGACCTGGATGCGGGGGTTCATCTCGATGAAGACGTGCTGGCCCTTGCGCTCCCCCGCCGTGTCGAGCAGGAACTCCACGGTGCCGGCGTTCACGTACCCGATCGACTTCGCGAACGCGATGGCATCGCGGTACATGGCCTGGCGGATGCCCTCGTCCAGGTTCGGTGCGGGCGCGATCTCGACGACCTTCTGGTGACGCCGCTGCACCGAGCAGTCGCGCTCGAACAGGTGGACGGTCTCGCCGGCCGAGTCGGCGAGGATCTGGACCTCGATGTGGCGGGGCCGCACGACGGCCTGCTCCAGGAACATGGTGGGGTCGCCGAAGGCGCTGTCCGCCTCACGCATCGCCTCCTCCAAAGCGGGACGCAGCTCCTCGAAGCTTTCGACGCGGCGCATGCCGCGTCCCCCGCCTCCCGCGACGGCCTTGGCGAAGATCGGGAAGCCGATCGCCGCCGCACCGGCCAGGAGTTCATCGACGTCCTTCGACGCCGGGGTCGACTTCAGCACGGGCACGCCGGCGGCAATCGCGTGCTCCTTCGCCGTGACCTTGTTGCCCGCCATCTCCAGCACGTGCTGGCCGGGGCCGATGAAGGTGATGCCCACCGCCGCCGCGGCCTCGGCGAGCTCGGGGTTCTCCGACAGGAAGCCGTAGCCGGGATAGATGGCGTCCGCGCCGCACTCGAGCGCGACCCGGATGATCTCGGAGACGTCGAGGTAGGCGCGCACCGGATGCCCCGGGCTGCCGATCTGGTACGCCTCGTCCGCCTTGAGCCGATGCATCGAGTTGCGATCCTCATAGGGGAACACGGCAACGGTCTGCGACCCCAATTCGTATGCGGCCCTGAAGGCGCGGATCGCAATCTCACCACGATTTGCCACAAGAATCTTCTTGAACATGAAGCCCTTCGCTGTCGGTCCGGCTCACCGCGGACGTTTAGGTGCTTTCAGACTAGTGAAGGTATCGTCGTTGCTTGTGCATGTACTCAGCGTGAGCTCCCTCAAGGGAGGAGTAGGCAAGACAACTGTGACCCTCGGACTCGCCTCCGCTGCCTTTGCGAAGGGCCTCAGGACACTGGTCGTAGACCTCGACCCCCAGTCCGACGTCTCGACCGGGATGGACATCAATGTCGCCGGACACCTCAACGTCGCGGATGTCCTGGCTTCCCCGAAAGAGAAGATCGTCCGCTCCGCCATCGCCCCGAGCGGATGGACCCGCGGACGCCCGGGCAAGATCGACGTCATGATCGGAAGCCCGTCCGCCATCAACTTCGACGGGCCGCACCCCAGCATCCGCGACATCTGGAAGCTCGAGGAGGCGCTCGCCAACGTCGAGGCCGACTACGACCTGGTCCTCATCGACTGCGCCCCTTCCCTCAACGCGTTGACCAGGACGGCCTGGGCAGCCAGCGACCGGGTCACCGTGGTGACCGAGCCGGGCCTGTTCTCCGTCGCCGCGGCCGACCGCGCACTGCGGGCGATCGAGGAGATCCGCCGCGGCCTCTCCCCCCGCCTGCAACCGCTCGGCATCATCGTCAACCGCCTGCGCGTGCAGTCCCTCGAACACCAGTTCAGGATCAAAGAGCTGCGCGACATGTTCGGTCCGCTCGTGCTCAGCCCGCAACTGCCGGAACGGACTTCCCTCCAGCAGGCTCAGGGGGCCGCGAAACCGCTGCACATGTGGCCGGGTGAGAGTGCGCAGGAAATGGCGCGCAACTTCGACCAACTCCTCGACCGGATCATGAGAACGGCGAAGATCGGCGAATACGGCGAAGCCGTCTAGGGATCGGCCAGTGGACCCGTCTCCAGTGCACCGCGTCTCCTGCGGGTTGCTCGTGCAGGGCGGTCGGGCGTTCCTCGTCCATCGCTCGCCGTCCAACGACTGGTACCCGAACGTGTGGGACTTTCCCGGCGGTCACCTCGAGCCAGGCGAGTCGAGCATCGACGCCCTCGTGCGCGAACTTCGGGAAGAGCTGAATGTGACGGCGACTCCGCCGGCTGAGGCACCGCTGCTCACTCTCCGGGACCACGATGTCGTCCTGGACATCTGGCTGGTCGTCGAGTGGGTGGGTGAGGTGATGAACGCCGCGCCGGAAGAGCACGACTCTGTCGGATGGTTCACCCGGGACGAGGCCGAGCTCCTGAATCTGGCCGACACCGAATATCGGGCGTTGCTCGATCGGGTGCTCGGCTGAACAGTGCCGTCCGGCGCCGAGAGGCTCCTGGGTGCTTCGGTCAGGACGCGCGGCTCGCGCGACGGGCTGCCAGTTCGTCCATGACGTCCGGGCGCTCGGAGTCGAGCTCGACCAGGCTGTTCTCGACCTCGCGCAACACCTTGCCGACGGCGATCCCGAACACACCCTGCCCACGGCTGACCAGGTCGATGACCTCGTCGTCCGAGGTGCACAGGTACACGCTGGCGCCATCGCTCATGAGCGTCGTCTGGGCGAGGTCGTTCACCCCGGACTCGCGGAGCTGGTTGACCGCGGTGCGAATCTGCTGAAGCGAGATCCCCGTGTCGAGGAGCCTCTTGACCAGTTTGAGCACGAGGATGTCGCGGAACCCGTACAGTCGCTGCGACCCGGAGCCGGCAGCACCGCGAACGGTCGGTTCGACCAGCTCGGTGCGCGCCCAATAGTCCAACTGGCGGTAGCTGATCCCTGCGGCGCGCGCGGCGACAGCGCCGCGATAGCCCGCCGAATCGTCGAGTTCGGGCAGGCCGTCGGTGAACAGCAAACCCAGATCGTAGCGAGCGTTCTCGCTGCGGCTGCTCGGTTCACTCATCTAACTGCCTCCCACCCCTTGACCTGCCGTCAACGTTCAACGTCAGGTTCATACTTCTGTCTGGATCCACGGTACCGAGCGGTTCGATCCGAACGGCGACATTCGCAAAACCGACCCGGCGTGTCGGGCAAGAACTTGTCCAGCCCCCTCAGCTTACGTGTCGAGCCGCGCGAGCGCGGTGCGGATCAGGCTGCTACGCACGATCTCCAACTGTCCCGCGATTTCCCGCGCGAGTTCACTCGCCTTGGCCCGGCTCGACGCATCTTTTCGCCGTGCGACCGGGATGAGTGCGCTCTCGATCAGACCGAGTTCGCGCTCGGCCGCGGAACGGAAGCCGCGCAGGTGCCGCGGCTCGATCCCCGAGCGCTGCAACTCCACCAGGGAACGCAGCACGGCGAGGGTGTTCTCGCCGTACAACTCGGCCGCGACGATCAGCGAGGAGGAGATGGCATCGTTCAGCAGTTGCGGCGTCGCGCCCGCCTCGCGGATCAGTTCCTCGCGCTGCAGCCGGCGCTCGCTCGAGAGCATGGACGGTGCGGGGAGGGTGCCGCCGCCGGGCAGCTCCGGCTGCTTGCCGGCGTCCAACTCGTCCAGGTAACCGCGGATGACCTTCAACGGCAGGTAGTGGTCGCGCTGCATGGTGAGCACGAAGCGCAGGCGGTCGAGATCGGTTGCCGAGAACTTGCGGTAGCCGGACTCCGTCCGCGCCGGGCAGATGAGCTGCCGTTCCTCGAGGAACCGCAGCTTGGAGGGCGTGAGTTCGGGGAACTCGGCGGTGAGCCGCGCGAGCACCTGCCCGATGCTCAAAAGAAGTGTTGTCCCGGGCTCCGTTGCCTGGGCGTTGGACCGTGCCACTATTTGACCGCCGTATTCGCGAGATCCGCCCGCGACGCGTAGAAGGTCAATCGGAATTTGCCCACCTGCACCTCGGCGCCATCGCTGAGAAGTGCGCTGTCGATCCTCACGCCGTCGAAGTAGGTGCCGTTCAGCGAGCCGAGGTCCTTGATCTCGAAGACGGTTCCGTGCCGGAGGAACTCCGTGTGGCGTCGCGACACCGTGACGTCGTCGAGGAAAATGTCGGCATCCGGATGCCTGCCCGCCGTCGTCACATCGGCGTCGAGCAGAAAACGTGCCCCGATATCCGGCCCCCTGCGAACGATCAGAAGCGCGGAGCCCGAGGGCAGGGCTGCGATAGCCTCCTGCTCCTCTGCCGACACTTCGCCGTTCAGCGCAAGCAGCTGAGCCTCGAACTTCCCCGTGAAATGGGCAGTCGTGTCAGCCTCCCGAGGCGCGTTCTCGGCGGCCTGATCCTGGTTTCCGGAATCAACCATCGTGAACCTCCCTTAGCGCTCCAGCGTATCTGATCGGGGCGACTCTGCCGCCCTCGATATTGCGATGACCCTGCCCGATTCGAGCAGATAGATCGCCCCGGCCCACCAATAGAGGAACGCACCCCAGCCGGCGAAGGCCCAACCGATCGGAGCGGTCAGCCAGGCCGCACCGGGAAAGACCTGGCCGATCATGAGGATAGGCAGGGCATAGAACAGACAGAACGTCGCGATCTTGCCCAGGTGGTGCACGGGAAGCGGCCCGTAGCCGAAGTTCGCCATCACCACGCCGAGGGCGAGCAGCACCACGTCCCGCCCGACGACGATCGCCACGAACCACCAAGGGACGATGCCCCGGATGGCCAGGCCGATCAGCGTGGCGAAGATGAACAGCCGGTCTGCTGCGGGGTCGAGCAGCTGTCCCAGACGGGTCACCTGATCGAGCTTCCGCGCGAGCACGCCGTCGAGGTAGTCGGTCACACTCGACACGACGAGCGTGAGGAGGGCGAGCCCGTCATTGCCGAGGATGACGAGCACCAGGAACACCGGGACCAGGCCCAGCCGGACGAGGCTCAGCGCGTTCGGGATCGTGAAGATCCGGGAGCTGACCTCGTTCCGGGCTTCGGCTTCCATAGCGGTCAAGCCTAGCGAGAACCGGTTGTCGGAACCCGCACGGCTATAAGATTCCTGGATGACTCCCTGGCTCGTCGTCCTCGGCATCGCGATCGGCGTGTGCGCCTTCGCCTGGATCGTCTCCCTCGTCACGCGAGAGCACTCCTGGGTCGACCGGCTCTGGTCGATCGTGCCCGTGGTGTACCTGTGGGTGTTCGCCGCCTTTGCCGGGCTGCAGGATGCGCGGCTGACCGCGATGGCCGTGCTGGTCACCCTGTGGGGTGCGCGGCTGACCTTCAATTTCGCCCGGAAGGGCGGATACACCGGGGTCGAGGACTACCGCTGGGCCGTGCTCCGCACCCGGATGACGCCGTGGCAGTTCGAGATCTTCAACCTGCTGTTCATCGTGCTGTTCCAGAACCTCCTGCTGGTGCTCATCACCCTGCCCGCCCTGACCGCGTACGACAACCGCTCGCCGTTCGGCGGCTGGGACGCCGCACTGTGCCTGCTGTTCCTCGCGCTGCTGGTCGGAGAAACGATCGCCGACCAGCAGCAGTGGAACTTCCAGAGTTGGAAGAAGGCGGAGCGGGCCGCAGGGCGCGAACCCAACCCGCGCTTTCTGCAAACCGGCCTGTTCCGCTTCTGTCGGCATCCGAACTTCTTCTTCGAACAGGCGCAGTGGTGGACGATCTTCCTCTTCGGGGCGGTAGCGGCCGGATCGGTGCTGCAGTGGACCGTGCTCGGCCCGCTCCTGCTGACCGGGTTGTTCGTGGGCTCGACCTTCTTCACCGAGAGCATCACCCTGTCGCGATACCCCGAATACGCCGAATACCGCACGACCACATCCGCACTCGTGCCGTGGTGGCCGCGCCGCAAGGTCAAGCGGCTCCCCGCCTGACACTCCGAGCCGTGACTATCCCCTCCCGGGGTGCGGGGGTAGCGTGGATGGCATGTCGTGCATCAGATTCAACACTCCAGCCCAACGACAAGCCATGCGTGACCACGCCCCGTCGATGCTCACGGCGGAAGAGGCCGCGGCCCTCCACCCCGCTCCCCCGGTGACCGAGAGCAAGATTCGGCGCCTGCGGCTTCTGGCGAAGGACAAGAACCCCAAGATCCGCGAGTCGGTCGCAAGCAGCTACAACACCCCGGAAGACCTCTTCGTGACGCTGGCCGCCGACCCGGTCGAATCCGTGCGCTCCTGCGTCGCCCGGAACGAAGCCACCCCGTGCGACGTCTTGCGCTCGCTCGCCGACGACAGCTCCGAGACGGTGCGCGGCTGGCTCGCCGTGAACTACTTCGTCCCGGCCGATGTGATGGAGAAGCTCGTCTCCGACCCCAGCGACACCGTGCGTGCGCTGGTCGGCTGGAAGTCCTCGCTGGTAGAAAACTCCATGGCCCACAGCTGACGTTCCGGGCGGCGGATGCGCATGCCGACGGCGCCCATATTGCCCGTCGCCTCGGGACCGTCCGAAGGTACGCTGTGAACACCACATCATCGAAGGAGATGAACGGTGTTCAGAAGCCCGCTGCCCGATGTCGCCATTCCCGAACTGAGCGTCTACGACTTTCTCTTCGCGCCGCTCTCCGGAGCCGATCTCGACCGGATAGCCCTGATCGATGGGGCATCGGGGGAAGAGACCAGCTACGGGCGATTGCGGGCCCAGATCGACGCGCTCGCCGGTGCGCTCGCCGCCCGCGGGATCGTCGTGGGCGACGTCGTGGCGCTCCATTCGCCCAACGTCCCTGCTTTCGCGACGGTCTTCCACGGCATCCTGCGGGCGGGCGCGACGGCGACCACCGTCAACGCCTTGTACACCGCCGAGGAGATCGCGAATCAGCTGCGCGATTCCGGAGCCCGCATGCTGTTCACGGTCTCTCCCCTGCTCCCGCAAGCATCGTCCGCCGCAGCCATGGCCGGGATCGCCGATGCGGATGTCGTCGTCATCGATGGTGCCGAAGGGCATCCCGCCCTGCGCGACCTCCTCTCGCTCGGGGCGAGCGCCCCGGAGGTGTCGTTCGACCCGGCGGCCCACCTCGCGGTTCTGCCGTACTCCTCCGGCACGACGGGGCATCCGAAGGGGGTGATGCTCACCCACCGCAACCTCGTGGCCAACGTCGTGCAGAGCGTGCCCAATGTCGGGGTCACCGCCGCCGACCGGGTGCTCGCGGTGCTCCCGTTCTTCCACATCTACGGGATGACCGTGCTGCTGAACCTGGCGCTGGCCCAGCGATCCAGCCTCGTGACGATGCCGAAGTTCGACCTGGCCGAGTTCCTCCGCTGCATCGCCGAGTATCGCTGCAGCTACGTCTTCATAGCCCCGCCGATCGCGGTCGCCCTCGCCAAGCATCCGCTGGTCGAGCAGTACGACCTCTCCAGTCTGGAGACGGTCTTCTCCGGCGCGGCACCGCTCGACGGCGCCCTCGCCAAGGCGGTGGCAGATCGCATCGGGGTGCGCATGCGACAGGGCTACGGCATGACCGAGATGAGTCCGGTCAGCCACGCGATACCGCTGGACTGGGATTCGACGCCGCTCGACTCGGTCGGCCCCGCCATCCCCAACCTGGAGAGCAAGCTCATCGACCCGGTGACCGGCGCGGAGATCGAGATCCCGGCCGAGGGCGAGAGCGCTCCGGGAGAGCTGCTCTGCCGGGGCCCGAACATCATGGTCGGATACCTCAACAATCCCGAAGCGACGGCGGAGGTGCTCGAGGCCGACGGGTTCCTGCACACCGGCGACATCGCGACCGCCAACGCGCAGGGCGTCGTGACGATCATCGACCGGCTCAAGGAGCTGATCAAGTACAAGGGCTACCAGGTGGCTCCGGCGGTTCTCGAGGCCGTGCTTCTCTCGCATCCGAGGATCGCGGATGCCGCGGTGATCGGCGTGAACGACGATGACGGCCAGGAGATTCCCAAGGCCTTCGTGGTGCTGCAACAGGGCGCGGAGCTGAGCGGCCAGGAGGTGATGGACTTCGTCGCGGAGCGGGTGGCTGCACACGAGAAGGTGCGGCGCGTCGCCTTCGTCGGCACCATCCCCAAGTCCTCCGCCGGCAAGATCCTGCGGAAGAATCTGCGCGCCGCCGAGGTCTGATCTCTACGCCTTCGAGTCGGCAACCGGTTCGAGGCGGAAGATGCGCAGTGCGCGGCCCGAGGCGCGCTCGTACTGACGGTAGCCGGGCCATTGGCGTTCGAGGGCCTCCCAGACCTGTTCGAGTTCGTCCGCACCGACGCGCGTAGCGTGCACGGGGAACCTGCGGCCGCGCACGCTCACCGCGGCGTCCGGATGCGCGAGCAGGTTCGCCGTCCAGGCGGGGTGCGTCTCGCGGGCGAAGTTGCTGCCCGTCACCAGCATCCGTCCGCCGCTCTCCGGGCAGTACATGAGGGGCGTATCGCGTTCGAGGCCGGAGACCGCCCCGATCGTGTGGAGCACGAGCGACGGAACCAACAGCCCGCTCAGCTGGACGCGGCCGCCCGTCAGCCGCGCGATCCCCCGCTCGAGCGGTGGCATCGCCCTCGGACCGACACGACGGAAGAAGCGGGTGCGCGAGAAGCGCGCGACCACGACGCGGATTCCTCGGAGCAGGGACGGCATCCGTCATTCTTACCACCGTCCCCGCCCCTGCCGAACGGACAAGCCCGTGGCCGGAATCGGCTAACAGCTATAGCCTGAGAGACCCGAGCCGCCCTACAATTGCTTGCCAGTGCCACCCTGATGCCCGAACATCCTTCGGCGCGCCGTCGGCGTCACGACGTGGACAGTGCTCGACTGCCACGACCCCGAGTAAATGAGGAATGACTATGAACGCATCCGTAAGCCCCACGACCGCCCCCACCGACACACTGGCCCAGCGCATCACCGGCCGGATCGCACTGCCGGCGGACGACGATTGGGACGCCGTGCGGATGGCATGGAACCTGTCGATCGACCAGCAGCCCGTGCTCGTGGCGCTGCCGGAGAGCGCGGATGACGTCTCCGCGGTCGTCGACTTCGCCCGCGCCGCCGGACTGCGGGTCGCACCGCAGGGAACCGGCCACAATGCGGCCCCCTTGGGTGATCTCACGGATACGATCCTGCTGCGCACCGACCGGCTGCGGGAGATCAGCGTCGACGCTGGCCGGGCAACGGTGAGGGCCGGGGCGGGTGTGCTGTGGTCGGAGATCACCGAGGCGCTCGCACCCCACGGACTCGCCGGGCGAGCGGGCTCGTCCGGCAGCGTCGGCGTCGCGGGCTACAGCACGGCCGGCGGGTACAGCTGGCTGGCGCGAAAGTACGGGCTGGCCGTCTCGTCCATCACCGCGGTCGAACTGGTGACCGGCGATGGCGTCATCCACCGCGTCGACGCCGACGCCGAGCCCGAGCTGTTCTGGGCGGTGCGCGGCGGGGGTGCCAACGTCGGCATCGTCTGCGCCCTGGAGTTCGGCGCCATCCCGCTGGCGCAGGTCTACGGCGGTGCACTGCTGTTCCCGATCGAGCGCGCCGAGGAGGTCTTCGCTGCCTACGAACTGTGGACCCGCGATCTCGATGACGCGGCAACTACCTGTGTGCGCCTGCTCCGCCTTCCCCCGATGCCCGAGCTCCCGGACTTCCTGCGCGGCAAGTCCTTCGTCGTCGTCGACGGCGCCATCGACGCGAGCGCGGAGGAGGCGGAGCGGATGCTCGCACCGCTGCGAGCGCTGAAGCCGGCGATGGACACCTTCGCACTCATGCCCGCGGCGGCCCTCGGCATGATCCACATGGACCCGCCACAGCCCTCGCCCGCCCGCGGTGACGGGATGATCCTCGACGACCTGCCCGCCGCCGCCATCAGCGCCCTGCTCGCGATCGCAGGCCCGGGAGTCGAGACCCCGCTGCTCGCGGTAGACCTGCGGCATCTCGGCGGAGCGGTGGGGCGGCCCAACCCGAAGGGCGGTGCGGTCAACCACCTGCCCGGCCGGTTCTTGCTGTATGCGGTCGGCATCACGCCGGTTCCCGAGGCCATCGACGCTGTCGAGTCGCACGTCGCGGCGCTCAAGCAGGCCCTGGCCCCCTGGTCCGCGAAGCAGGACTACCTGAACTTCCGCGACTCGACTGATGCCGCATCGAGGTTCTACGACCAGGCCACGCTCGCCAGGCTCGCCGCCGTCCGGTCCGCGCACGACCCCGCCCAGGTCATCCGCGCCAACCACCCTCTGGCGACAACGGCCTGACAGCTACCGGCCCGACAACTACCGGCCTGACAACTACCGGCCTGATATCCACCTGCCCGATGTCCGCAGGCCGGTGGGGCGACACACGCTCCACCGGCCCCGGGCACCGTCAGCCAGCGTCGTATGCCGCGCGCAGGGCGGCGATGTCGAGTTTGCCCATGGCCATCATCGCCTGCATGACTCGACCCGCCTTGGCCTTGTCCGGATCGCCCAGCAGTTCCGAAAGCACCCGTGGCACGATCTGCCAGGAGAGCCCGTAGCGGTCCTTGAGCCATCCGCACGGACCAGGCTCTCCCCCGTCGCTGGTGAGTTTCTCCCACAGCTCGTCGACCTCGTCCTGTGTCTCCGCGGAGACGGAGAGTGAGATCGCCTCGCTGAAGTGGTACTCCGGGCCGCCGTTGAGCGCCTGGAATTCGACCCCGTCGAGCACGAAGTCGACCACCATCGCGGTCCCGGCGGGGTACGGCGAACCCTCCGGGTAGTACGAGATGTCGAGGATTTCGGAATTCTTGAAGACCGAAACATAGAACCGAGCGGCTTCCTCACCCTGGGTGTCGTACCAGAGGCAGGGGCTGATCTTCTGCATTGTGTACTCCTTCGTACCGTGAGCTGTCCAGGTCGCAAAATGATGTAGACAGCGTACACATTTGGAGCACGAAGCGCACCATGCCGATACTGGACGTGTCGATGGCAGACATGCAGGCACAAGGGGCGGAGGCCGGAAGATGTTCCGGGACCGGGTTGACGCGGGCAGGCAACTCGCTGCGATCGCGCAGGGCCTCGGCGGCCCGGAGAGCGTCGTCCTCGGAATACCTCGCGGCGGAGTGATCGTGGCCCGCGAGGTGGCCCGCGCCCTCGGCGCGCCCCTGGATGTCGTCGTGGTGCGCAAGCTCGGAAGCGCCCGGCATCCGGAGTACGCCATCGGTGCGATCGGCGAGGACGGCGTGCGCATAGTCGATCCGGAATCGTTGCGCATCATGGGCATCCGCGAACAGGAGCTGGACGAGGTGGAAGCGCGGGAGCGGGTCGAGTTGGCCAGACGGACCTCGCGCTTCCGATCGGGCAGGCCGCGGATCGATCTCGCCGGCAGGCGGGCCATCGTGGTGGACGACGGCGTCGCGACCGGAGCCACCGCGATCGCCGCCTGCCGGGCATGCCGACTACTCGGGGCCGCGGAGGTCGTGGTGGCCGTTCCCGTCGCTCCCCCGGACTGGATGGAGCAGATGCGAGGCGAAGCCGACGGTTTCATCGCGGTCGAGACTCCGACGCCGTTCTTCGCCGTCGGACAGTGGTACGAGAACTTCGAGCAGACGACGGATGACGAAGTCATCGCCTGTCTTGCCGGTACCGGCGCCGATCCCGGCGGCACCGGCGACTGATCGGCCGGGGTGTCGCGGGCACGACCTCAGTCAACGTGCTTCGGCATCCCCAGCTCGTTGAGTTTTTCGTCGTGGACGACCTCCGGCTTGTGCTCCACCGGACAGTTCAACACGGCGTTCGGGGTCGAATGGTCGATGGTGTGCTCGGCCATCGGCCGGTCGCAGATCGGGCAGACCGCCTCGCCCACCTTCGCCACGACCTCGTCGTACGGCCCGACGTTCGGCGGACCGATCGCCGGCATCAACTTGTGATTCAACCAGTCGATGAAGTGGGCGAACCTGTCACCCGCCCGATGCCCATCGAGGTGAACTTCCTTGTCCATGACGGGATGATACGCCTCGAAACCCCGGGTTTCCCGGGACTTCTCACACGCAGCTCAAGGGTCTCCCCGAACGCGATCGGAGCCCGGAAACGACGGAGGCCCCGGTCAACCGACCGGGGCCTCCGCGCACAACGAAGCGGGGATCAGGCCTCGCTCATCGCCGCCTTCTCGGCCTGGCCCTTGGCCGCGTAGTAGGCGGCGCGCGCGGCGATGCGGCGGGCCTGCTCGGCCTGGCCCGCATCGAGGACGTCCTGCGGCACCTCCACGTTCGGCACGCGGCTTACGCCGTTGTACTTGGCGATGTAGGCGTCGAGCTCGGGGCCGGACTCCCACGAGGTGATCAGGCAGTAGCGCGGTTGGGGGCTGTTGAGCGCCGTGGCATGCCAGAGGCGCTGGGTGTCGACGATCAGCTGGGCCCCGGCAGGCAGGGCGACGCGGTACTCGACGCTCGGGTCGGTGCGGTTGTCGCGGAGCACGAAGTAGCTGGTCGCGTCGTCGGTGAGGTTGAAGAAGCCGCGCACCACCCAGCCGGTGCCGTCCGGGTTGAGGCGGTTGTTGTCATCCTGGTGCAGGTTGTACAGGGCGTCCGCATAGGTGTTGGGCTGCAGCTCGATGACGCGGCAGCGGCCGACGTTCGCGCCGGGTTCCATCGCACGGCGCACGAGATTCGGCGCCTTCTCCACCTGCGACGGGATCCACACGCCGTCCTTGTCGGTGCGCGGCGGCTTGTGGTTCCAGAAGCCGTTGACCTCGATCTCGCCCTTCGCGCTGGCGAGCGGGGCGAACTGGGTTTCGCCGGAGGACTTCCAGTCGACGTACTCGATGTCGAGCCATTCCTTCGGATCGGCTTCTTGGTTGTAGCGGTCGAGCACGACGTAGCCGGTCTCTTCGAGAGCGGCAGATTTGATGTAACCCATGATGTGAATCATGCCTTTCGTCGGGGGCCAGCACGTTTTAACAGGCCCAGGTAAGGTGAGCCTAACATTCAGATCCTTCGTGGAGTCCGAGTGGCGCGGACATCCGAATAAACTGGACAGCGTTCCGAAAGGCGAAGCGAGACTATGGGTAGTGCCACGAATATCGATGCGACTGCGGTCAACACGATTCGCTGGCTCTCCTCGGCAGAGACGAGCATCGTCGTGCCGGTCTACCAGCGCCAGTACCGTTGGGACATCGGCGGATGCGAGCAGCTGCTCGCCGACATCCGCGCCGTCGCCGATTCGGAGGACAGGCAGACCCACTTCATCGGCTCGATCCTGTCCACGCTGAGCACGGATGGCGGCGCCCGGGAGCTCGTGCTCATCGACGGCCAGCAGCGCATCACGACGCTCATGCTGTTGGTCGCCGCACTGCATCACACGGTACTGCACCGATCAGGACGGGCGGATGATGCTGCCCTCGCCGCCGAGCTCGAACGCGTGCTGGTGCACCCGACCGACCCGGACCGCACCAAACTGCGCCCGCATCGTGCCTGGGCCCAGGTGTTCGAGAGCGTCGTGCTCGACCAGCGCCCAGCGGATGCCGAGTTGCGCGACTCCCGCTTCGACGACAACTACGCCTTCTTCCGCAGTCAGATCCCCGCAACCGAGGTCGCCAGGATCTGGAGGGGTGTGCAGCGCCTGGAGCACGTGGCCATCAGCCTCGGTGCCGATGCGAACGCCCAGCAGACCTTCGAGAGCCTCAACTCCACGGGTGCGCCGCTGCGCGACCACGAGCTGATCCACAACTACGTGCTCATGGGCCTGTCCCATGCGGAACAGAGCGAGATCGAGGATTCGTTCTGGGAGCCGATCGAACGCAATACCGGTGAGTCCATCGGCAGTTTCTGGCGGCACTACCTCGTGATGACGACCGGCCGCGAAATCAAGGCCGGCGGGGAACGCGGTGTCTACGACGCGTTCCGGCAGCAGTTCCCGAGGCTGGACCTCGGAAGCCTGCGTGCGCACGCGACGGAGTGGAGGGACTTCTCGGCGATCTATCGCACTCTGCTGGATCCGACTCGGGCTGCGGATGCGGACGTTGCACGCCAACTCGGCCACATCAACACCTTCGGCCGGGGAATGTATCCCCTCGTCATGCGCGCCTACCGCGACCACTCGCTCGGTGCCGTGGGCAAGGGCACTCTGATCGAGACCCTGGAGCACATCCAGGCCCTGCTCATCCGCAGGACGGTCGTCGGCCTGCACACCGATCGGCTGGTGGCGCGGCTGTGCCGCGCACGGAGCGACGGTCCGGCCAGGCTGGTGAGCGCGATCGCCCGGATCACCCCGTCGGACGAGCGGGTGCGGGTGGCTCTGAAGTATGGAGCACTCCCCCACCCCGCCTACGTGCTCGGGCGTCTCGCGGGCCTCGACAGCCGGGACGGGCTAGACATCGAACACGTCTTCCCACCGGCACCGGGCGACGCCTGGAGCGGCGACGGCGAACGGGAGTGGGCCGACTACAGCGAGGACGAGCAGAACAGCCATCGGGCCCTGGCCGAGACGCTCGGCAACCTCGCCCTGCTCGAGGAACCGCTCGCCGAGCGCGCGGTCGACGCGTCCTTCCCGGAGAAGCGCGCATCCGTCTACCCGAAGAGCACGATCGCCGCGACCCGCGAGCTCGCCGACATCCCCGCCTGGGGAACCTCCGCGATCGCGGAGCGCACGGCGCGGCTCACGACCGAGTTCCTGCGGATCTGGGCCTCACCGGTCACGGTGCTGATCGATGACGACGGGCTCACCCCCGTCCTCGACGCGCAGCGCAGACGCGGGTGGCCCCGCGGCTGGGAGCGCGAGTTCGAGTATGTCGAATACCGCGGCGAGCACTGGGAGGTCCATGACGTCAGGCACCTGTTCAACCGGGTGTTCAAGAGGCTGTGGGCGGACGAGCGCGAGCACGTCGTCGCGTTCAGCACCCGTCGCGGCGGCCCGATCTTCGAGGCGCGGGCCTGGAACGGACACTGGGACGCCCTGGACGAGACGCACTTCCTCTACATGGGCTGGGACTCGAAGTACATGCTCACCGCGGTGCAGGGCGTTCTCGAGGAGGCCGGTCTCGCATCCGAGGCGTTCGTGAAGTACTCCTACGTCGGGGCGGCGATGTAGGTGCCGCATCGACACATCCTGCACTACTGATGCCGAGCGTCCCGCTCGCGATGCTAACAGCGAACGCCGGCCGACCCCGGCACGAGCACGGGGTCACTGTCAGACGGGGCTGACGTCCCGTCGAGCACGTTCGTTGCGAAAGAGAGGCAACGCAATTCCCGCGGCCAGCAAGGCTGCGGCCCCGAACACCACGAGCGCCACGGAGAATCCCGCCACCAACAGCGCCTGGAAAATCAAGCTGCCCGCGCCGAAGCCGACGAACAAGACAAACGCCATCAGCCCCACGGATTGCCCCGTGGTGCCGGGCAGATCGGTCACGATACCGCCCAGAAGCGGCTGCGTCATGTCGTAGCCCAGCGACAGAACCGCGATCGCGACGACCACGACGGGGAAGGGAACGGGAACGGCGAGCACAAGTGCACACATTGCGGCGATGAGCACGCCTGCCGGAATAATCCTGGCCCGGCCGTAGCGGTCGGCCAGCCGACCGATAAGCGGGCCGAAAACAAACCCGGGAACACCGTATCCGAGCAGTGCCAACCCGACTCCGATAGGTCCAAGTGCGAAACGGTGAACCAGGTAGAGCCCCAGCCAGGTGTAGATGCCGGAGTGGAGTATGGCGTTCACTAGCACATATCCGTATGTCCGCCGCCCTCGCGCGATGGTAAGCAATCTCCCGTACCCGATGACAACAGACGCCCAGGGCGGCGCGGTCCGAGCCGGCCGTGGCGCAGGTAGCAAAAACATCGCAAGCACACCGATCAGGAGAATGCCGCCGGCCGACACGAAAAACAGGCCGCCCCAGCCGATGAGCGGTTCCGCCAGGGCACCCGCGGTGGAACCGACCGCGATTCCACCGGCCATGCCGCCGAACAGCCACCCCAACGCCCTGCCGCGCTGAGCGAATGGGAAGACGTCGCCGATCAAAGCAAGCGAGATGGGAACGACTCCGCTGGCTGCCGCACCCGTCAACACACGCAACAGGATGAACATCCCGGCAGTCGTGGAAAAAGCAGTCGCGGCTGTGAGCCCCGCGAACATAACCAGCGACCACACGATGATGGGTCGGCGGCCGAGCCGATCGGAAAGTGGTCCCCAGAGGAGAGTCATCAGCCCGTACGGCACCAGATAGGCCGGGACGGCCAACCCGACCACCCCCACCGTGGTGTCGAAAGACTGTGCCAATTGCGGCAGGATCGGCGCGACCATGAACGCCTGCGCGAAAGTGAGAAAAGCCGCCGCGGTGACAAGCGTGAGGAATCCCCTATGCGCCGCCGGTCCGGACACCACGAAGGCAGTGGCTCCCGGAAGATCGTCGACCGTCACCGTTGCACGCTATGGTTTGGGCGGCACCCCGAGCTCAGCCATAAAGAAGTCGTTCGGTCACCATCTCCATCCACGGGTGGGCGCGTCCCCGTGACCATTCGACGCCGTGCGGCGAAATCACCACCGTCAGCAGAATCGGGACTGCCGCTGCCTCCATTATTGACCCGGCCTCACTCTGCCAGGAGCAACGCACCGGCGACGGCTTGTGCAATCAGGTTGTCGAGCTTGCGGATATCGACTCCCTTGCCGATTTTTATTGTGATGTGACCGGCACGGCCCACAGTTCGAGTTCGGCATTGAAGTCGAGCGTTCCGGCGTTCTCAGGCGCGGACCCGATGGTCGCAAGCGCCGGCTGGGCGCTGACCACCGAACGGGTAGGCAAGAACTCCGAGGAGCTCGACCGGGCGAGGTTGCTCGATATCGTCGAGTCCGAGACGAAGGATGCCCAGGAACGCCCGAGCGGGCCATGAACCACTGCCTGGCCGAGATCGTGCGGCCGCGGGGTAAGCCGGGCAACGAGGTTGAATCCGACGCGCAAGGGTGTGTTCAGGCGCCGATGAGCTGCAACACGTGGAACACCACGTACACCGGCCACACGATCGCCTGGAGCAGCCCCAGGATCACGCCCCAGAAGCTGCCGTCGGACTCCGAGATGAAATAGATTGCGGCGCCGATGTAGGCCAACACGAAGATGAAGCCCCACTGCCCATCGCGCACGATGCGGCTTTGACCGTTCCTGGCCATCTGATACACCTCTTCCCGTATGACTGCCCTCTGAACGAGAGTAGTCGTCGAGCGGGCCCAGCAACACTGCGCAGCTGGTGTGTGGAACGGCACGCCGCTGCCGTCGGGTATGGCCACGGACTGGTCATGTGAAGAGTCCGACCTCGGGGAACGGTTCGGCGAAGAATTCCAGCGGTACCGCGCCACGGTGCGCTGCTGGATTCCGCGGGTTCCCGCCGACTCCTAGCGGTGGCGGCGGTACCGCAGCCCGATGATCCCGTTCTTGAACTCGGTGCTGGGGACCAGGTCGAGCCGCATGAGCGACCGCCAGAGGCCAACGCCTCCCCAGACCACGATGTGGCCGTCGCCGCCTTGCCTGAGCTTGTCGATCTCTTCCATCGTTTCACCCGCGGCAATGGTCGTGTTGGCCCATTCGGCCGTCGTCAGAGTCCGGGAGAAGACGACCTTCCGCGCGGCGTTCAGGATGGGACTGAGCGGATGATCGGTCTTCGGCAAGATCCCGGCCATGGCCTCGTAGGAGGTGCGGCCCATGATGTGCGCGTACGCGCTCCGGTACACGCCGATCTTCTGCTCCATGGTCACCGGGTCGACCGGCAGACCGAAGCAGTACCGCCAGTACTCGGTTCCCTCGTCTCGGGTCGCCCAGCGATATCGATGCGCTCCGTCAGCCCGCGCTGCGCCGACTGAATTCCACCAGGCGCG
>Ga0157371_10002234_pt1 | contig 18717 bp, 16 predicted proteins | sample C45metaG_FD_113462 | JGI IMG/M metagenome (GOLD analysis project Ga0157371, IMG submission 113462) | Corn rhizosphere microbial communities from Kellogg Biological Station, Michigan, USA - C4-5 metaG | ecosystem: Host-associated > Plants > Roots > Rhizosphere > Soil | place: USA: Michigan...
CTCCGCGTGGGAATGCCGCCGGGGACGCTCTGCGTTCCGCCGTCAACGCCAGGTTTAAGTCTTGCGCAATGGTGACGCGGAGCGTCACAGGATGCATTCCCACGCAGAGCGTGGGAACGATCGCGCGCTCTGGGGAACGATCAGGACGCGCAAGCGTTGAAGAGTCAGGCCGGCCGGTAGGCCGCCTCGTTTTGCTTTGGCGGTACACGCTCCATCGAGGGCATGCCGAGCCTTAGCGAGGCACCGAACGTCAGGGGCAAAAGCGCTTGGTTACTTGGCGTCGGGCCGCGCAGGCTTCTCCAAGTGACCCGCCGTCAGGGCGGAACCATAAGCCGCCATTACCGCAGAAACGGATATGCACCCAACCCCAAAACTTTCTTAAGTGAACAGCATTACCCTAGGTGGCCAACCTTCAGTCAGTCACACAGCCCTGCGGTATCTTCCCGGCAAAACTGTCCACCAGGCTCGCCACCACCATCTCGCCCATCCGAGTGCGAGTCTGCAGCGTCGCACTCGCGCGATGGGGCTGCAGCACCACGTTCTCGTTACCGAACAGCACCTGCGGCACGTTCGGCTCATCGACAAACACATCCAGCGCTGCCCCTGCGATCTCGCCGGCCGCCAGAGCAGACACCAGGTCCGCCTCATTGACGAGCTTGCCCCGGGCCACGTTGATCAGATACCCACCTTTGCCCAGCGCCTGCAGGACATCGGCATTGATAATGGCTTCAGCCTTGTCGGCCGCGGCGGCGAGAATCAGCGCGTCACTGTTGCTGGCCAACTGTTTCAGATCGGCGAAGAACGTGTGGCTCACATCGCTCATGGGCTGCAGATCGGTGTAACTGATCGGGCAGCCGAAGGCAGCGGCGCGGGTTGCCACGGCACGGCCGACCCGGCCCATGCCGACGATGCCGATACGCATGCCTGACACCTGACGCGCCAAAGGCAAGGGGGCCAATGGTGTCGCGCTGTGGGGCCATTGGCCCGAACGCACGTAACGATCGCTGGTGCACAGCCCGCGACACACGGCAATCAGCAAACCGATGGCCAGGTCGGCGACATCTTCGGTTAGCGCGCCGATGGTCGCGGTGACGCGGATCCCACGGTCCCTGGCGTAGGCCAGGTCCACCGCATCGGTGCCGACGCCATTGACCGCCACCACTTGCAGTTTCGGTAACTGCGCCATCAGCGCCTGGCTGATCCCGGTATGCCCGCCGGTGATTACCCCGCGAATGTTCGCGCCGTGTTCCTGTAAATAAGCCTGCTTGTCGGCCTGCTGGAAGTAACGTCTGACGGTGAACAACTCATCGAGCCGTGTGTTGATTTCAGGGATCAGGATCGGGCTGAGCTGCAAGACTTCTGGTTTCATGTAAACCTCGCGTAGCGGAATAAAAAAGCCGGTTCAACCGCGACCGGCAAACGGCATGGCACTGGCCATGACGGTCATGTTCAGCACGTTCGCCTCCAGCGGCAGACCGGCGATGTAGCGCACGGCATCGGCCACATGCTTGACGTCCACCATCGGCTCTACCGCGATGGTGCCGTTGGCTTGGCGCACACCTTTGGTCATGCGCACCGACATTTCGGTCAAGGCGTTGCCGATGTCGATCTGGCTGCAGGCGATGTTGAATTCGCGCCCGTCCAGGGCCAGGGATTTGGTCAATCCCAGCACCGCGTGTTTGCTTGCGGTGTAGGCGCTGCTGAACGGGCGCGGGGTATGCGCCGAGATCGAGCCGTTGTTGATGATGCGTCCGCCCTGTGGCTGTTGCCGGCGCATCAGTGCGAAGGCACCACGGGCGCAGAGGAAAACCCCGTTGAGGTTGGTGTCGATCACGTTTCGCCACTGCTCGAACGTCAGTTCATCCAGCGGCACGGCAGGGGCGTTGACCCCGGCGTTGTTGAACACCACATCGAGGCGTCCGTAGACTTCGGCGATGGTTGCAAACAGTGCATCGACACTGGCCGGATCGCGCACGTCAGTGGGGACAGCCAAGGCTTCGTGTCCCTCGCTGCTCGCCAGGTCGACCAATGCCTGCAGGGGTTCTGGCCGGCGTCCGGCCAAGACCAGGGTGAACCCGTCGGCCATCAGGCCCAGGGCCACGGCGCGGCCGATTCCGCTACCGGCGCCGGTGACCAGCGCCACTTTCAAAGGACGGTTCATGTGGTTATCTCCTTTTCAATTCACGAGGGTGTGTGCGGGGCTCAAGGTCGCTGGCCGACACGCATTTCCAGTTGGCCGATGCCGTCGATCCCAGCGTTGATGATGTCGCCGGGTTGCAGCACATCGACGCCTGCCGGGCTGCCGGTCATGATCAGGTCGCCGGCTCGCAGCGCGACCGATTGCGAGAGGCGGCTGATGATTTCACTGACTGACCAGATCTGACTGTCGAGGCTGTCGCGCTGGCGCTCTTGGCCGTTGACGTTGAGCCACAACTCGCCGTCAGGGTGGCCCGCGCGAGTCACCGGCACGATGGCGGTCATTGGCGCGGCGCCGTCAAATACCTTGGCGCCTTCCCACGGCAAACCATTGCTTTTGGCCGAGCGCTGGACATCGCGACGGGTCAGATCAAGACCGGCGGCATAGCCCCAGACATAGGCCAATGCCTGACTCTCCGGAATATTGGCGCCACCCTCGCCAATGGCCACGACCAATTCGATTTCGTGGGCAAACTCTTCGGTCAACGGCGGGAAGATTACTTCACCCGTAGCCTCCACCACGTTGCTCGCCGGTTTCATGAAGAACACTGGCGGCTGACGGGACTGGCCTTGGGTGTCTGGCCAAGGGTAGTTACGGCCGACGCAAAATACCCGGCCAACGGGAAAGCGCTGCGGGCTGCCGGCAACCGGCAAGGTCACGGGCAGATCCGGGGTAAACACATACTCGGTCATGGTCATTTTTCAGGTGTCCTGTTAGAAGCGTCAGCGTACGGCGGCAATCTTTTGTGAAGTTGGACGAATGCCGCCTCGTGTTGGAGAAAAACGCTGTCTTGGCTCAGCGCACCTTGAGTTCGATGCGGTACAAGCGACCGAGCAGCAACGAATAGGACAAGGTCCCCATCAGCGCCACGCCACCAATGAACCAGAAGGCGTAGGCAAACGAGCCGGTCGCGTGGACGATGCCGCCAATCACGATCGGGGTGACGATCCCGCCGATGTTGGCGGCCAGGCTGGTGACCCCGCCGGTCAGGCCGATCAGTTCCTTGGGCGCGACTTCCGATACGGCCGCCCACGACGAGGAAGCGATTCCCTGGGCGAAGAAGGCAATGGTCAGTACGGCAATGCAGATCACGTTCGAATCGGTGAAATTCACCAGCACAATCGACATCCCCAGCATCGATCCGACCACCAGAGGCAACTTGCGAGCGAAGGACATCGAGTAACCACGGCGTATCAGCAAGTCGGAGATGATGCCTGCGAGCAGAATGCCGACCGTTGCCCCCACGAATGGCAGCACCGCGAAGATCCCGGCCTTGATCATGGTCAGCTTGCGTTCTTCGATCAGGTACGTCGGAAACCAGGTCAGGAAGAAGTACAACGCCGAGGTGCTGGCGAACTTGCCGATGCAGATCGCCCAGATCTGCCGATAGCTGAACAACTCGGCGATCTGCCGCCAGTTGAACCGGGTGCGCTCCTGACTGCTCTTGACCAGTCCACCGCCGGCTTCGATGTACTTCAGCTCTTCCTCACTGACGTTTTTGCAGTTCAGCGGATCGCGGTACACGTAGAGCCAGATCACACCGAACACAATGCCGAGTATCCCGGTGCTGTAGAAAACGTGGCGCCAGTCATAGGTCGTGGCCAGCCATAACAGCGCGCCGGTAAACAGGGCGGTGCCCAGATATTGGCCGCACACGTAAATACTGCTGGCCAGGCCCCGTTCCCGGGCCGGGAACCACACCGTCACCGCTCGGCTGTTGGCAGGAAACGCTGGAGCTTCCATGGCACCGACCGCCAGGCGCAACCCAAACAATGATGCGAATCCTGTGGCAAAGCCTTGGCACACGGTGACGGCCGACCAACTGATCAGCGATACCCCGTAGGTGACCCGGGAACCGAAGCGATCGGCAATGAACCCGGCGGGGACCAAGGCGAGGGCGTAGGTCCAGGCAAACGCGGAAAAAATCAGGCCCATCTCGATCTTGTCCAGGCCCAGATCTTTGGCCATGAACGGTGCGGCAATCGAGATGTTTACGCGGTCGATGTAGTTGATGATGGTCGCAATCAGCAGCAACGACAGCATGAACCAGCGCCGACGGGTCGGCAGCCGCTGAGGCAACAGAGCGTCCCGGGCGTCGGCGCTCACCGACGGCGCGGTGGACGGGGAGGTGTGCGAGTTCGACATGAGTAGACCTTTTTATTGTTAGAGGAATCCAGTTGTTCGCGCGCAGCCGAAACCGATGCCCCCGGTGTCGGGGCAGAGCATCGCTACTTGAATGAGAGGCGCGAACAGACGCTGTCAGGCGCTCAGATACGCCTTCGGACAGGCTCGGTCGGGGGAGGGTTGGCGTGGGAAAGAAACAGGTTCATTGCGTGCGCACCTTGTGATTGTTTTTGGAAGGGTCGGGCTGCATTGACTGTCAGAGTGGTCGTACAACTTCGCAAAATCAACGGAGGCGTTAGATCGTTTTTTCTCCTGAAAACAGCGATTAGTGCAGGTGTCCAAGAAAAATCAAATCCGCTCATTTCCGCGGTTCTGTCTTAAATGTTTTATAAGTTGTTGATTGTTATCGGTTAATTAATCTGGTGCTGGCGTATTTTTTTTGGACAGACGACGTGGCACACACGAATACAATTAATTCTCTGATTTTTGCTGTCATCCTATGACGCATTGAATTCGGCCGTGGCGGCCGACACAATCAGCGACGTCACCGCCTGTTCCGCGGCGCGACGACAACCTGCCCATGTACCTGTCGAGGAGCCTCAGGCGATGTCGTCATCGAGTCGAGTACCCACTTACGTCATGCAGCAACGTAGCGAATTGACGGACTTCTACATCCGCGACAAAAAAGGCCGGAACGCCGAAACCAGCCCGCATCGCCACGAGTATTTCCAGATCCAGGTCAACCTCGGTGGCGATACCGTGCAGCACATCGGCAACGTCGAGCGCCCGTTTCCACGCAATACACTGGCCTTCATCCTGCCGCATCGCGTGCACGTGATTCCGCATCCGGCTGACAGCAACTTCATGGTGATCAATTTTTCCCAGACTTTTCTGCTGCCGCACTTGCAGTGTGATCCGATGGATCTGGAAGAGGTCTCGATTCTCCTGGCACCGGAGTTGTCGCCGTTCCGCTTTCAGGAGCATCTGGATTTCATTCTGGCCGATGAAGATTTCAGCAAGGTCTGTGGGCTGATCGAACAGATGCGCGTACTCGACGGAAACCGTCAGTTCGGCACCCGCGAGATGCTCAAGGGCTTGCTGTTGCAATTGATTGGAAGTGTCTGCGCCTTGTACGCAGAGCCGTTGAAACGGCTGGCCGAAGAGAATGCCGCCGAAGTCAGCCGACGCGACGCCCTGAGCAGGATGTCGGAGTATTTGCGCAAGAACATCGCCGATCCCGATCTCAACCTGATCAAGGTCGCCGCTGCGACCTACCTGTCGCCGACGTACCTCACGCACTGGTTGCGCAAGGAAATCGGCAAGACGTTCACCGAACTGGTTCTCGAACGCCGGATGCACGCAGCACGCAATTATTTACTCAATGGAACGCGGCCGGTGGGGGAGGTGGCAAGGTTATGCGGCTTCGCCGACGAAGCCTATTTTTCAAGACGCTTCCGCCAGATCCACGGCCAGCCGCCAGGGCAATTTCGGCGTCAGCAACTCAATCCTGATACGCCACAATCGCCCTCCAGCACATGACTGTTCAGCGCGCGCATCGCTGCTTAAGGGCTTGCACTCGCATTCGGTGGCCTCATGGCGGCCGGGTCGAGCGGTTCGGGTGTTCCTTTTTCACCGACTAGACTAACGTTTCCGACTCAACGCACGCTTTCCAGCGCGAGCCCGATTGCCTCTCTGGGGGCTACCGATGAAAAAAACATGGATCTGCGGTTTTCTGCTGATGGCCCAGTCTGCCCATGCACTGGCTCAGGACGACGTGTCTCAAAAGAACCAGGGATTCTGGCAACTGCAAGCCAGCGTCTATACCCGGCACTATTCGCCGGACCCTGATCACAATAACAATCAGGAGTTGATCGGACTGGAGCGGGACGAACCCTCCGGCTGGTTGTTTGGCGGGGCGACCTTTCGTAACTCGTTCAGCCAGCGCTCTTATTACGCCTACGTCGGCAAGCGCTACGAAAACGCGGACTACCCGGTTTACATGAAATTGACCGGCGGTGCCGTCGAGGGCTATCACGGCAAATACAAAGACAAAATCCCGCTCAATCACTTCGGCGTTGCACCCGTGATCATTCCGTCATTGGGGGTTCATTACGGGCCTGTCACCACCGAGCTGGTATTGCTCGGATTCAACGCGGCGCTGGTCACCGCGGGCCTGCGGTTCTAAAGAAACTGCGCTGGCGCGCATGCCTGCCGACTGTCCGCAGCGTCGTGGGGTGTTTGCAGTTCGGGCGTAAACTAGGTGCGCAACCTCATCAACAGGAGGCGCCTATGCAAGCCAACCAAATGAGCACTCAGGCTGCAGAGAACAGAGCCGTCTGGGATCAATACTTTTGTGCTGCATTGATTGCGGAAAGCAACCTGACTGCACCGGTTATCGGAGGTCCGAATTCGAGTCACGAGGACAGGCAGAACCTATTGGTCGAAAGGGCTACCGTTCTCGCGGACAAGATGATGGAACACAGAAGATAAACAGAGCCCAGCCACCGCGCTGGGCTCTTCACGACAGGGGCCAGGCTTAGCCGTGACCCTTGTAGGCGCCGCTGCTGATCTTGCTCGTTGGCAGAATGAGCTCCGGCCCTTGATTGCGAACGTTGCCCACCGCGCGATCTACCTGAAACCATTCAAACGCCTCAGCCGGCTCACCCTGCAACAGCACCATCTGTTCGGCTCGCTCCTTGGGTGTGGCGGGGTCTAGCCATTCGCCCACCAGCTCTGGTGCAAGCACCACCGGCCGTCGATCATGGATGTCCACCATGCCGCCGGCACTGTCGGCGGTGATGATCACAAAGCCGTCATGTTCGCTGGGCTCATGCTCGCCGATGGGGTACTGGCCGATTGCTGCACAGAGAATCGGCGTGTGGTCGCGGTGACGGATCAGGTAGGGCTGTTTTTTCGGGCCGCCTTCGTAAACCCACTCAAACCAGTTGTCGATCGCGAGAATCGCCCGGTGCGGCCAGATGGCTTTGAAGAAGGGACCGTGGGCGACTTTTTCCACCCGGGCATTGATCGGCGCGGCACGGTCCTTGGCCCAGTGTGGGCGCCAGCCCCAGCGCACCCTGTCGGCACGCAGGTATTCGCCATCCCGGTGAAAGAGTGCGAGCTGCGTGGTCGGCGCAGCGTTATAGCGCTCCAAAGGCTGGTCGCCGACATAGTTGAGCAGGGCGTTGGGGATGCTGAGGGCCGCGACAAAATCGTGAATGCCACGGTACTGGGAAAGGCGTCCGCACATGATTGCACCCTCCTGCTGTGTATTCAGGATAGACCCGTGGCCGCCGGTTTCATTATTTGTTGGATCAGATCAGGGAAGTGGTTGAGGGAGTTTGAATAAGGACTCCCCCTGGTCAACGAATATGCCAGCCGTGGCGCGGGCGGCGGTGTTTCATGCCGCGCGCAATCCAGATAAAAAATTTAGTAGCCGTTCGTCGGAACCCGCGCACGATCAAACAGTTAGCAAGTCGATGTAGTAGCCCAAAAAAAACCAGGTTCCTATGCGATCTCTAATTTCCGAAATGCCGAACGGGCGCAAGCTCGTTGATGAGCTTGATGCTGCGACCGAGCAGATGATGTCTATCCCGGTCGAGCTCATCGGTGGCGCTCGGTGGCTGGAAGCCTCCAACCGACAACAACAAGCGTTCAAAAAATGGCAAGAGTATCTGCAGCTCATGGCTGATGGGCGACGATCGACCATCGCGCTTAAAGTCGCATGAACTTCTGCGTCCCGTAGAAAAGCAGGCTCACGGCTGGCAGTAGTCTTTCAGAGACGGGTGTTACGATCTGCGATGACCGCGTCTCACCGATGCGCCATCAGCTCGCCATGCGCCGCACGCCTTCCTTGCGACGGTTGGACTTTTCCTCGAGGTAGATGGCGAATTCCATGGCCTCCCGGTAACTGGAGCGCAAGGCCCACGTCTTGCCCGTGTATCGCTCGACGACATGGAAAATGCCGAGCTTCTTGGTCACCACCTGAAAGCGAACGCCACGGCGCGACTTCAGTCGGTTACAGCGCCGGAAGAATTCGATGCGGGTTGCGCTGGACGGGCCGAGCAGGGCGCAGAGTTCGTCGATGCGCTGCAGAAAGGATGGATGCATGTCTGATCCTCTAAGTGGGGGAGCATGTATTCGTATGTACTTTTGTCGTTAGTTGTTTGCCTTTGGATGCAGAGGTGAGTCCTGACGGATAAAGGTAGACGTAAAAAAACCACATCGAAGCCTGACGGTTATTTTTTTTTGCGGGCGAGTGGTTCGGCGATCAGCGTTCGGCAGGGCGTATTTCGCTGATGCCGATAGGCTTGCGGGCCTCTTAGCGCGTCAGCCGAGCGCCTGCAGCATGAGTCGCCTGCAACGCGCCCTGAAGGGTACTCATCACCATCTCATGCAGCAGCTTGCGACGTGCCCTGCCACTTGCCTGGGGCTCCCCGACCCAGGCCGGCAGTTGGTTGAGTAGCGAAACGATCCCGCTCAGGGTGGCACGTCGGGTGGCGCTGGCCGGTTTGCCGGTGAGCTGCTCAATCGTTTCCACCAGATGCTCCTCGTAGCGTCGGCGCAGACTCAGGATCGAGGCGTGCTGTTCGCTGCTCAGGCAATGCAGGTCGTATTCCGCCAGACGGAAATGCGCGCCCATTCGTTCATGCAGCAACAGGTGCGCCTCAAGCAAGCCGTGCAGTCGCACCTCAGGTGTGGTTTTTCGCCGAGTCACCAGGCTGGCGCCATGAAGCAACTGTTCATAAAGCTCCTCGATCAGTTCGAACAGCAGGGCTTCCTTGCTTTCGATGTGGTTGTAAATGGAGCCAGCATTAATCCCCAGATAAGTGGCCAGGTCGCGCATGCTGACCCGGCTGAAACCGCACTTGGCGAACAGCTCAAGCGCCTTCTGGCGGGTTTCCAGGTAGCGCGAGTCGATGGCCTGCGGCGCAACGCAATTCGGTCTGGCGCAACGGGACGTGACTGGCTGGGCGAGGGTCATGACATCAGGCCTCCATCGTTGTTGATCCACCTCATACGCGAAACTGCCCCAATAGCTTGTTGAGCTGGCTTGCCAGTTGGCCCAGTTGTTGGCTGGCCTCGTTGGAGCGGTCGGCGGCCTGGGCATTCTCGTGGGCCAGCGAGGCAGCGCGGGTGACGTTCTGGTTGATGTCCTCGACCACGTGCGACTGCTCCAGGGTGGCACTGGCGATCGAGGCATTGAGTTCGGTCAGGTTGCGCAGCGCGCCGATGACCTGGTGCAGGCTCTCACCGGTTTGACGGGCTTGTTCCACGGTTTGTTGAGCGGCTTGGCTGCTGGCATTGATGACATTGACCGCCGCTTCCGAGTTGCCCTGCAGGCGCTCGATCATGCCCTGGATTTGCGCGGTGGATTGCTGAGTACGCTGCGCCAACAGGCGCACTTCGTCTGCTACCACGGCAAAGCCGCGACCCTGCTCGCCAGCGCGCGCCGCCTCGATGGCGGCGTTCAACGCCAGCAAGTTGGTCTGTTCGGCGATGGCACGGATCACTTCCAGCACGCTGCCGATCTGGGTGCTTTCCTGGGCCAGACTCTGGATCACTTCGACGGCCTGGCCGATGGTTTCGGACAACTGATCGATCTGGCGCAGGCTGCTGTCGATGTTGTGCTGGCCCTGGCGTGCCTGCTCATCGGCCTGGCGTACTTCGTTGGCGGCGTGCTCGGCGTTCTTCGCCACTTCCTGCACGGCGTAGGAAACCTCGTGAATGGCGGCGGCCACCAGTTCCATCTGCTGGGACTGCTCCTGACTGTGGCGCTGGCTGTCACTGGCAATCTCGCCGAGCGATTGCGAGGCTTTGTCCAGCCTGCCCGCGGTCTGCATGGACTGGCCGATCACCCCGCGCAGTTTGCTGGTGAACGCGTTGAAGTGGCCACTCATGGCGGTCAGTTCGTCGCGCCAGCGGCTGTCGAGGTTGCGGGTCAGGTCGGCGTCGCCGCTGGCGATGTTCTCCATGGCATTGACGACCTGCGTCAGTGGCGAGGCGATGCTGCGGGCAATCAGCAGGATCAGCGCGCTGAGCAGCAGGGCGATCATCACCAGAATGACGAAGGCCTGTATCAGTTGGCGGCGGAACTCGACGTGCACATCGTCGATGTAGATGCCCGAGCCGACGATCCAGCCCCAAGGCTTGAACAGTTCTACGTAGGACACCTTTTCCACCGGCGCGTCGGAACCCGGCTTCGGCCAGCGGTAGCGCACCAGCCCGGAACCGTCGCGTACGGCCACGGCAACCATCTCGTCAAATAAAGCCTTGCCATCCGGATCGAGGGTGCCCGCCATGCGCTTGCCCTGGAGCTTGGCATTGGGGTGCATGACCATGCGGGTGTCGAGGTCTTCGATCCAGAAGTAGTCCTCGCGGTCGTAGCGCAGGTCGCGTATGACCGCGCTGGCCTGTTGTTGCGCCTGCTCACGGCTGAGACCGTGGTCTTCCATCTCCTGGAAATGGCGCAGGACGCCGCTGGCGGTCTCGACCACGTGGCGGGTTTTCAGCGCCTTGGCGGCATAGAGATCGTTATAGCTCTGCTTGAGCATCAGGCCGGCGAGTATCAGCAGCATCAGGATGGACATCAGCAGGATCAACCACAGCCGGCGGCTGATGGGAATATTACGCAGGCCGAGCATGGGCAACTCCGGGAGGGGGGCGAAAGAAGAAGCAGCCGGACGCAGGGCGCGTCCGGCCAAGGGCTCAGAGCGCGTAGTGGGCCAGCTCGCGAGCGATCAGCAGGCGCTGCACTTCGCTGGTGCCTTCGTAGATCTGGGTGATGCGCGCATCACGGTAGTAACGCTCCACCGGGTAGTCCTCAAGATAGCCGTAGCCGCCATGGATCTGCATCGCGCTGGAACACACGCGCTCGGCCATTTCCGAGGCGAACAGCTTGGCCTGCGAAGCTTCTGACAGGCACGATTGCCCGGCACTTTTCAGGCGTGCGGCATGCAGCACCAGCAGGCGGGTGGCATTGAGCTGGGTGTGCATATCGGCGAGCAGGTTGGACACGCTTTGGTGTTCGATGATCGGCTTGCCGAACTGGATGCGTTCGCGGGCATACCCCAGCGCGGCCTCGAAGGCGGCGCGGGCGATGCCCAGGGCCTGAGCGGCAATGCCAATGCGACCGCCTTCGAGGTTGGACAGGGCAATCGCCAGGCCCTTGCCGCGTTCGCCCAGCAGATGGTCCTCGGGAATGGTGCAGTTGTTCAGGGTCACCGCGCAGGTATCGGACGCCTTGATCCCCATCTTGTGTTCGCTGCGATCGACCACGAATCCGGGGTTGTCGGTCGGTACCAGGAAGGCCGACAGGCCCTTCTTGCCCAGCTCCGGATCGGTGACGGCGAAGACGATGGCCAGCTTGGCACGCTTGCCATTGCTGACGAATTGCTTGGCCCCGTTGAGCACCCACTGGCCGTCGCGCAACTCGGCGCGGGTGCGCAAATTGTGGGCTTCCGTGCCGGCCTGCGGCTCGGTCAGACAGAAGCAGCCGATCGCCTGGCCGCTGGCCAGAAGCGGCAACCAGCGGTCTTGCTGGGACGGGCTGCCATATTTGAGCAAGGGGCCACAGCCCACTGAGTTGTGGATGCTCATCAAGGCGCCGAGGGCACCGTCGCCGGCCGAGATTTCTTCCACGGCCAGGGCGTAGGCGACGTAGTCGGTGTAGCTGCCGCCCCAGGTGTCCGGCACTACCATGCCCAGCAGGCCCAGTTCACCCATCTGCGCCACCACGGCGTCATCGATCCAGCCGGCTTTCTCCCAACTCTGGGCGTGCGGGCCGACTTCGCTGCGGGCGAAGTCACGGGCCATGTCGCGGATCATGCGTTGTTCTTCGGTCAATTCGATATCGTGCATTGCGAGTCTCCTGCCGATCAGGCGGTGCGAAGGGGGATGCCAGAGGCTGGGCGAAATTCTCTGAAGAAAGCCTGCACCCGCGCCGGTACCAGTTCCGCCAGGATTGGCGGGTTCCAGCGTGGGGTCTTGTCCTTGTCGATGATCAGGGCGCGAACGCCCTCCATCAGGTCGCCCTTGTCGAACCACTGGTAATCCAGGTGCAACTCCAGGGCAAAACAGTCGGCCAGGCTCAGGTATCGACCGCGACGCAACAGCTCCAGTGTCGTGGCCATTGCCAGCGGCGAGCGGCTGTCGAGCAGCGCGACCGTCTGTTCGGCCCAGTCGCGCAGCTCGGGACGCTGCTCGCGCTGCAGCGCATTGCGAATCGCCGGCACATCAGGCAAGGAGAAATACTCATCGATCACCTGGCGATAAGCCTTGAGTTCCGATCCGGCAATCCGCTCGGTGGCCAGGCCGGCGAGCAGGTCTTGCAAGTCTTCCTCGGGCGCACCGGTCCAGTTCAAGTGATCCAGGGCGGCATCCAGTTCGACCAGTCGCTCGCTGGGCAGGCAGTAGTCGGCCAGGTTGGCATAGAGCGCATCGGCGGCACGGACCTGGCAGCCAGTGACCCCCAGATAGAGACCCAACTCACCCGGAAGACGCGGCAGGAAATAGCTGCCGCCGACATCAGGGAAAAAACCAATGCCGACTTCCGGCATGCCCATCCGCGTGCGCTCGGTGATCACCCTCAGCGAGGCAGCCTGTGCCAGGCCCATGCCGCCGCCGAGGACGAAACCATCGAGCAGCGCCAGCACCGGTTTGGAGTAGCCATGCAGGTACTCGTCAAGCGCGTACTCTTCCTCGAGGAACAGCTCGTGCAAGTTGTCGCCGGCCTTGTGACTGTCGTACAGCATGCGGATGTCGCCGCCAGCGCAGAAGGCTTTTTCCCCGGCGCCGCGAAGGGTCACGGCGACAATCTCCGGGTCCTGTTCCCACACCCATAGATGCCGGCATAGCAGTGTCACCATGGGCAGGTCCAAGGTGTTCAACGCACCGGGTCGATTCAGCGTCAGGTGGCCGATGCGATTACGCACACTGGCCAGCACCGGGGCTTGCTGCTCGCTCATGCTTACGCTTCCCCACGGAACAGTTTGATGATCGCGGAAAAGTCCAGACCGCCGTTACCTTGCAGGCTGAAGGTCTGGTAGAGCTGCTGGGCGGCAGCACCGAGCACCACTGGCTGACGCGCATGTTTGGCGGCTTCGGTGGCGAGGCCGAGGTCCTTGAGCATCAGGTCGGTGCCGAAGCCGCCAGTGTAACCACGCGAGGCTGGGGCATTTTCCAGTACGCCCGGGAACGGATTGTTGATCTCCGAACTCCAGCAGCGACCGGTGGAGGTGCCGATGACACCGGCCAGCACCTTGGCGTCCATGCCCAAAGCTACACCCAAGGCCATGGACTCGGCGACGCCGACCATGGAGATGCCGAGCAGCATATTGTTGGCGATCTTGGCCACCTGGCCGTTACCCGCGCCGCCGCAGTGCACGATGTTTCGGCCCATGGCCGAGAGGACCGGCAGGGCCTGGTCGTACACACTGACCGGGCCGCCGACCATAAAGGTCAGGGTGCCTGCCGTCGCGCCGCCGGTGCCGCCGGAGACCGGTGCGTCGAGCATCGGGTTGCCTTGGGCCAGGGCGAATTTTGCGACTTCGCGGGCACTGATCGGGTCGATGGTCGAACTGTCGATCAGCAGTACGCCTTGGCCGATGTTGGCCAGCAAGCCGTCCTTGCCGCGATAGACCTGCTTCACGTGGTCGGCGGTTGGCAGCATGGTGACGATCACCTCGACCCCGGCCTTGGCCACGGCGGCGGGCGAGTCAGCGGCGCTGGCGCCGGCCTCGACCAGAGCGGCGACCGCCTGCGGGAATGGATCGAAGACGGTCAGGCTGTGGCCAGCCTTGAGCAGGTTGCGCGCCATTGGGCCGCCCATGTTACCCAGGCCGAGAAATCCGATATGCATGATGACTACCTTTTGCGAGTGGGGAGGCGCTGTTGCGCGTCGACCCGTTATGTCTGCGAATGCACCGTTCAACTCCCGGCCGGCCGACGCTGGGCGCCGGCCGGCAGAGATCATTTCAGGGTGATGGTGGTGTTCACCGAGCCGCCGGTGTCATCCTCGTCGAACCAGCGCTGGGTGACCGTTTTGGTCTGGGTGTAGAAGGTCACCACTTGCTTGCCGTAAGGGCCCAGGTCACCGAGCTTGGAGGCGCGCGAACCGGAGAAGGAGAACAGCGGAACCGGTACCGGGATCGGCACGTTGATACCCACCTGGCCGACATCGATTTCTTCCTGGAAGTGACGGGCCGCAGCGCCGGAGCGGGTGAACAGCGCGGTGCCGTTGCCATTCGGGTTGGCGTTGATGATCTCGATCGCCTCGCTCAGGCTGTCGGCATGCATGACGCACAGCACCGGGCCGAAGATCTCTTCGCGGTACACGGACATTTTTGCGGTGACGTTGGAGAAGATCGTCGGGCCGACGAAGTTGCCGTCCTGGTAGCCCGGCACGCTTGGGTTGCGGCCGTCCAGTACGAGCGTGGCGCCTTCTTCGATGCCACTGGCGATCAGGCTGTTGACGCGATCCAGCGCTGCGCAGGAGATCACCGGGCCGATGTCGGTGCCTGGTTCGGTGCCGCCATTGATCTTGAGGGTTTTGGTCCGCTCGATCAGATCTGGCAGCCAGGTCTGCGCTTCACCCACCAGGATCACCACCGGCAGGGCCATGCAGCGTTGGCCGGCGGCGCCGAACGAAGCGCCCAGCAGGTTGTTCAATGTCTGCTGCTTGTTGGCATCAGGCAGGACGATGGCGTGGTTCTTCGCGCCCATCATGCACTGGGCGCGTTTGCCGTTCTGGGTGGCGCGGTTGTAGACATGGGTGCCGACCTTGGTCGAACCGACGAAGGACACGGCTTTGATGTCCGGGTGATCACAAATCAGGTTCACTGCGTCGACGCCGCCGTGGATGACGTTGAGCACGCCCTTGGGTACACCGGCCTCCAGCGCCAGTTCGACCAGGCGCATGGTCACCAGCGGATCTTGCTCGGACGGCTTGAGGATGAAGGTGTTGCCGGTGGCGATGGCCATCGGGAACATCCACAGCGGGATCATCGCCGGGAAGTTGAACGGGGTGATGCCGGCGCACACGCCCAGTGGCTGCATCAAGGTATAGGTGTCGACGCCATTGGCGACGTTGTTGGCCAGCTCACCCATTTGCAGGTTGCCGATGGAGGCGGCGTGCTCGACCACTTCCAGGCCGCGGAACACATCACCTTCGGCATCCGGCAGGGTCTTGCCCTGTTCGGCGGTGAGCAGGGCGGCCAGCTCCTTGATGTTCTCGCGGATCAGCTGCTGGTACTTGAAGAAGATCCGAGAGCGGGCGCCAATCGGCGTCTTGCGCCAGGTCTTGAAGGCATCCTTGGCACTGGCCACGGCGGCGTCCATTTCCTCGGCGGTAGCGAAGGGCACGCGAGCCAGGACTTCCTGAGTGGCCGGGTTGACCACGTCGCGCCACTGGGTGCTGCGTGACTCGACGAATTCGCCGTTGATGAGAAGCTTGACGCTAGGAATGCTGGAGGAGGTCATTTTCGGGTCCTGTCTACTTTCTTTGAGTCGAGAGAGGCCCCTCGGCCTGTTTGGCCGAGCGGTCGCGTGTGAATTCAGAAGGGCCGGCGAACCGGCCCGGGTTCAGCCCTTGAGCTGAGGGAAGTCTTCTTCGAAGTGCTCTTGCGGGCCGCGCGTATCACTCTGCCGGCGCTGCACTTCCATCTGTCGCAGTTCAACCCGACGGATCTTTCCGGAGATGGTCTTGGGCAGTTCGCTGACGAACTCGATGCGGCGCACCCGCTTGTAAGGCGCCAGGTGTTCGCGAGCGAAGGCGAGGATGCTGCTGGCCAGTTCGGCGCTTCCGGGTTCGTCGTGAGCCAGGATCAAAAACGCCTTGGGCACGGCCAGACGCAGCGGGTCAGGGCTTGGCACTACGGCTACTTCCATCACGGCCGGATGTTCGATCAGTGCGCTTTCCAGCTCGAAGGGGCTGATGCGGTAGTCGGAGGCTTTGAACACATCGTCGGCGCGGCCGACAAAGGTGACATAGCCATCCTCGTCGATCTGCGCGGTATCGCCGGTGCGGTAGTAACCATCGCGCATCACTTCGGCGGTTTTTTCCGGGCTGTCCTCGTAGCACAGCATCAGGCCAAGCGGACGCACGTCCAGTGGCAGGGCCACTTCACCCTCGTTGCCCGGCACTCCGTCGGGGTCAAGCATGGTCACTTGGTAGCCCGGCAGTGGGCGGCCCATGGAGCCAGGTTTGAGCAGTTGGCCGGGCGTGTTGCCGACCAGCGCGGTGGTTTCCGACTGGCCAAAACCATCACGCAGCGGCAAGTCCCAGGCATGCAGGATCTGCTCGATGATTTCCGGGTTCAGCGGTTCACCGGCGCCTACCAGTTCGCGCAGGTTCAAGCGCTCCTTGTAACTGGCCAGGTCCTCCTGGATCAGCATGCGCCATACGGTGGGCGGGGCGCACAGGCTGGTGACGCCGTAGCGCTCCAGTGCACCGAGCAGGGCCGGGGCGCTGAAACGCGCGACGTTGTGGATGAAGATGCAGGCGCCGGCGTTCCACGGTGCGAAGAGGCAACTCCACGCATGCTTGGCCCAGCCCGGTGACGAGATGTTCAAATGCAGGTCGCCTGGCTGCAGGCCGATCCAGTACATGGTCGACAGGTGACCGACCGGGTAGCTCTGGTGACTGTGCAGCACCATCTTCGGTTTGGAGGTGGTGCCGGAGGTGAAGTACAGCAGCATCGGGTCAGTGGCATAGGTGCGACCCTCGGCTTCGAACTGCTCGGAGTATTCGCTGGCGGCGCTGTGCGGGGTCCAGTCGGCGGGGCCCGGGCCGACGCAGATGCGGCTGCAGCCTTCACCCAGGCCGACGAACTTGTCGACATGGGCGCCACCGACCACGAGATGGCGAACCTGGCCGCGCTCGATGCGGTCGCTCAGGTCATCCGGGGTCAACAGGGCGGTGGCGGGAATAACCACCGCGCCGATCTTGAAGGCGGCCAGCATGGTTTCCCACAGGGCGACGTCGTTGCCGAGCATCAGCAGGATGCGTTCGCCACGGCGCACGCCAAGGGCGCGCAAATGGTTGGCCACCTGATTGGAGCGCAAGGCCAGTTGCTCGAAGCTGTAGCGCTGTTCGCTGCCGTCTTCTTCGACTATCCACAGGGCGTTGGCCTGGTTGCCTTCGGCCATCGCATCGAAGTAATCCAGTGCCCAGTTGAACTCGGTCAGCTGCGGCCAGCGGAAGTCCCGCGTGGCAGTGGCGTAATCGGTACGGTGGGCCAGCAGGAAGTCTCGAGCGGCGAGGAAGGGTTGGCAGTTGCTGTTCATTAAAGTCTCCATCGATCGCGGGGGCGATCGGCGCGGTATCGGGTACGGGAGGGTCAGGCGGCGAGTTTGGCTTCGCTGCGGGCAGCAACGCGTACGGGACGCGTGCAGGTACCAGAGAGCGTGGAGACGGCGGCAAGCAGGGATGTTTTCACGGTGTATGCCCTTGTTTGTTTTTGTTGGGTCTGGCCCGGTTCATGACCAAGCGCTTGAGCCCAGTATATGCATGCAAAAATCAATAAAAAATGCTCATAAAAACCGGTGCGTTGTGCAAAAAACTCATAGGTGTGGTGGGTTGGATGGGTGCCACTCGCACCGTCAGGCGATACGAGCGGCCCCGGCTTTACAGGGGATTTACCAGAGCGGCAGGGTGTAGCTGAGGATCAGGCGGTTTTCATCCAGATCGCTGCCGAAATTGGTCGAGCGCACTGTCGCGTTGCGCCACTTCAGCCCGACATTTTTCAGCGGACCGCTCTGCACGACATAGCCAATGTCGGTATCCCGTTCCCATTCCTTGCCTTCCGGGCGGTTGCCGCCCAGATCGATGTTGTCGCCCGTGAGGTAGCGGGTCATGAAGGTCAGGCCCGGTACGCCGATGGCCGCAAAGTTGTAGTCGTAGCGCGCCTGCCAGGACTTTTCGTCCTTGCTGGCGAAGTCGCCGATCTGCACGAAGTTCACCAGGAACGCGTCGGTGCCGTTGATGTAGGCGTAGCCGGTGTCGCCGCTCATGCCTTGATAACCCAGGCCGAACGCGTGGCCGCCGAGGCTGTAGGTGAACATCGCACCGATGGCGTTGTTATCGACATTGCTGCCGCCATCGTCCGTGGACCGGGCATAACGCAGGTCGGTCTTCAACGACTGGCCCGTGGTCACCGGCAACACGTAGGTCAGGTTGACCAGGTGCTGGCTGTAGAAGTTGTCGAGGTGACCGTAGCTGTAGCCAGTGGCGAGGTTGCTGGTCCATTTGTAGTTCAGGCTGGCGAAATCGAAATTGTCGCTATCGAGATGACGCGTCGTGATGCCCTTGGCGCCGGTGCGGGTGATGCCCATGTCCTCGTAGTCCGAGGAGTCGCGCTGATTGACCTGCGTCAGTCGTCCGGCATCCACCGTCAGGC
>Ga0157371_10002235_pt1 | contig 18715 bp, 15 predicted proteins | sample C45metaG_FD_113462 | JGI IMG/M metagenome (GOLD analysis project Ga0157371, IMG submission 113462) | Corn rhizosphere microbial communities from Kellogg Biological Station, Michigan, USA - C4-5 metaG | ecosystem: Host-associated > Plants > Roots > Rhizosphere > Soil | place: USA: Michigan...
AGCGTTACCATAAGTGGTGTTACAGTAACAACATCGCCGGAGTGGCTTCAGGATAAATTAAAAGTAATTGGTATCAGACCAATCAATAACATAGTTGATATAACCAATTATGTTTTACATGATTTGGGTTTACCCCTTCATGCTTTTGATGCTGATCAGATAAAAGGGGCTAAGGTTCTTGTTAAGAAATGTGCTGAGGGAACACCGTTTGTAACGCTTGATGGAGTTGAACGTAAACTTTCTGCAGACGATTTGATGATCTGCAATGCCGAAGAACCAATGTGTATAGCAGGAGTTTTTGGAGGCAAAAGCTCAGGAATAACTGAAGATACTAAAAATGTTTTCCTGGAAAGTGCTTATTTCGACTCTGTTTCTGTACGTAAAACAGCTAAACGCCATGGCTTAAAAACGGATGCTTCATTCAGGTATGAGCGTGGTGCTGATCCGGAGATAACAACCTTTGCTTTAAAACGTGCAGCATTGTTAATTCAGGAATTGGCAGGAGGCGAAATCGCTTCGTCAGTTTCGGATGTTTATGCTAATCCAATAAAGCCTTTTGATGTTGAGGTAAGCTATCAGAACATAAATAAATTAATTGGAGCCAATATTCCTGATTCAGAAATTAAAAGTATAATTACAGCATTAGGTATTGAAGTAGCTAAAGAATCGGCAGAAAGCTTGGAGCTTAAAGTGCCAAGTTTTAAAGTTGACGTAACACGTGAATGCGATATCACTGAAGAGGTTCTAAGGATTTACGGCTATAATAATATTGAAATACCAAGTAAAATAAATGCATCATTATCTTATAGTGTTAAGCCAGACAGAGAGCAAACACAGCATGTTATTGCTGATATGTTAACTGCAAATGGCTTTTTAGAGATCTGGTGTAATTCATTAACAAAGGGAGCTTATTCAAAAGTTCCTGAAGAAGCAGTACAGATCTTAAATCCATTAAGTTCAGATTTAAATGTAATGCGTCAGGAATTATTGTCGCCTGCATTAGAGAGCGTTGCATATAATCAGAATAGGAAAACTGCTGATATTAAATTTTATGAATTTGGTAAAACTTACCATTTAATAAATGAGAAATATGTAGAGCGCCCAAGGTTGTTAATTTTATTATCAGGCGCTAACCAATCTGAGCAATGGAACCATAAGGCCAATCCGGTAAGTTTCTATAATTTAAAAGCAGCAGTTGATGCAGTTATTGGTCGCCTTGGTATAACAAATTATCAAACCGAAGAGGTTAAGAACGAAAGTTTTGCCTTTGGTTTAAAATACTTTAGAGGTGATAAAGCAATTGTAACTTTTGGAGCTGTTACAGCTGCGGATAAAAAGAAGGCTGACATTGATAAGGATGTTTATTATGCCGATTTTGACTGGGCACAGCTTTTAGATATTGTAAAGAAAAATAGAATAATAAATAAAGAAGTTCCTAAGTATCCATCAGTAAGAAGAGATTTATCGATGCTGGTAGATACGAATGTAACTTTTGATGATTTAAAAGCTATTGCATTTAAAACGGAAAAGAAACTGATTAAGAATGTACAGGTGTTTGATGTGTATGTAGGAGATAAGTTACCTGCCGGAAAAAAATCTTATGCACTTAATTTTACCCTTCAGGATGAAGAGCAAACATTAACTGATAAACAGATTGATTCTGTTATGCAAAAGATTATATCTAACTTAGCACAAACAGCAAAAGCGGAAATCAGAAAATAGGTAAGGATTTTCTGAGAAATGAAATTTTTAAATAAAAATCAACTTTAATAGCATGTCTTCTGTAGCAGATCAGTTAAATTCAGTATTGCAAAAAACAACTCGTTTAATAGAGCTTTGTAATGCTTTACAAGAAGAAAATGATTTATTAAAGCTTGAAAACCAGTCAGTAAAAGTTGCTCTTGATACATCAAAAAGCAAGAACACAGAGCTTGAAGAAAAGCTCAGAGTTTTGAAACTTGCAAAAAGTATTGAAGGCACAAGTGAAAAGACACTTGATATAAAGCAAAAAATTAACGATTTTGTGCGTGAAATAGATAAGTGTGTTGTATTACTTAAGAAATAAGGAATACCTGAAAAGTGAAACAAAGCTAAGAAATGGGAGAAATCTCTATAAAAATAACTATTTCCGATCGTATTTACCCGCTAAAGGTTAATACGGAAGAGGAAGAAATTGTAAGGCGAGCAGCCAAGATTATTAACGAGCGCATAAAAGATTATCAGGAAAATTATGCCGTTCGTGATAAACAGGATTTGCTTTCTATGGCAGTACTGCATTATGCAACGGCGGTACTTAGGGTAGAAAACAAAGTTCAGGATCAGGATACTGCTGTTGCCGAGAAGGTGGAAGAACTGGATAGTTTATTAAATGATTTTTTTTCGAAATAAGATCGTTCTTTATATTAGTTAAAACAACAAAGATATTAGCCGCAGCTAGGTTTTTGAGTTTCATTTATTTTTAAAACTTAACACTTCAATATTTATAGGATTAAGAGGGTGTATTTCATTTACATTTATGTACCTGAAAATGACTTAAATCCTAATTATAATTAGTTGAGGTTTTTAAAACTTTGGGGCTCATTAAACATAGTTGCGGTTTTTTTTTAGGGGGAATTTTTAACAATCATACAGCTTATATGAGCTGATTTATATAGAAAAATAGAATGGAAATAATAGGATACGTACTTGCCGGCTTAGTAATCGGCATTTTGATAGGCAGATACCTGCTGCGTAGCTTGCTCAAAAAGCAGGAAATTGCAGTTCAGAGTAAAGTGAAGAAAATACTTAAAGATGCTGAAAGTAATGCTGAAATCTTAAAAAAAGATAGATTACTTGAAGCAAAAGAGAAGTTTTTGCAGATGAAATCTGAACATGAGCAAGAAGTAAACAACAGAAATAATCAGATTAATCAGCGAGAGAATACCATAAAACAAAAAGAGCAATCTTTAAACCAGAAGCTTGAAAATGCTAATCGTAAAGATCAGGAGCTGGATAATCATAAAAAGAACCTGGAGAAGCAAACCGAAATTGCATTAAAGAAACAGGAAGAAGTTGAATTGCTGAAAAATCAGCATGTAAAGCAATTAGAAACCATTGCAGGCCTAAGTGCTGATGAGGCTAAAAGCCAATTGGTTGAGACCATGAAACAAGAGGCTCGTACTCAGGCAATGATTCAGGTTAAGGATATTGTTGATGAGGCTAAACTTACTGCCACAAAAGAAGCAAAGAAAGTTGTAATACAAACAATACAGCGTACAGCTGTTGAGGCTGCTATAGAAAACACTGTTTCTATTTTTCATATTGAAAGTGATGAAATTAAAGGCCGTGTTATTGGACGCGAAGGACGTAATATCCGTGCTTTGGAAGCTGCAACAGGCATTGAGATCATTGTAGATGATACCCCAGAGGCAATTATCTTATCTGGATTTGATCCGGTAAGAAGGGAGATTGCCCGTTTGGCATTACACCGCCTGGTTACCGATGGCAGGATTCACCCAGCCCGTATTGAAGAAGTTGTTGCTAAAACCAAGAAACAGATTGAGGATGAAATTGTAGAAATCGGTGAGCGTACTGTAATTGATTTGGGTATTCATGGATTGCATCCTGAATTGATTAGAATGGTTGGACGTATGCGCTACCGTTCATCTTATGGACAAAACTTATTACACCACTCTCGCGAGGTTGCTAACTTCTGTGCTACTATGGCGGCAGAACTTGGTTTAAATGCGAAGATGGCTAAACGTGCCGGTCTATTACACGATATAGGTAAAGTGCCTGATGATAATCCAGAATTACCTCACGCTATTTTAGGTATGCAACTGGCTGAGAAGTATAAGGAGCATCCTGAAATCTGTAATGCTATTGGAGCTCACCACGACGAGATTGAAATGACTTCTATGATTTCGCCTATTGTACAGGCTTGTGACGCTATATCAGGTGCACGACCAGGTGCCAGACGTGAGGTGGTTGAAAGTTACATTAAACGATTAAAAGAATTAGAAGAGCTTGCATTGTCTTATCCAGGTGTGGAGAAAACATTTGCGATACAAGCAGGTAGAGAACTTAGAGTAGTGGTTGAAAGTGAAAGGGTAACTGATCAGCAAGCGGAACTATTGGCAGCTGATATTTCGAATCGTATTCAAACAGAAATGACTTATCCAGGTCAGATTAAGGTAACAGTGATTAGAGAAACCAGATCGGTTTCTTTTGCAAAGTAACATAACTAAGCCTGTAATTATTATTGCAGGCTATTAATATTTTATAAAAGCGACGGTTTATTCTGTCGCTTTTTTTATTTTTACTCAGTAAACTTATAACGATATGAAAACGGAGCAAAGAAGTGAGGTAGACATGCTTTTTGATAAATATGCGGAAAGCCATCAAAACCCTTCAAATGAAATTATTCACTGGATTTGTGTTCCGCTAATTGTGTTTAGTTTATTAGGTTTGGTTTGGGCCATTCCTTTTCCGCATATCGGATTTTTGGGCAAGTACAATGGATACCTGAACTGGGCTTCGTTCCTAATTGCATTTTCTGTTTATTACTATTTAAAGCTTTCGCCAGTATTGTCGTACCTGATGCTGTTGCTCATTTTTGGAATGAGTATGATCATTGTTCAGCTAGAGAAGTGGGAAGCCAGTGGTGGGCCTGCTTTGTGGCTGGTATGTTTGGTGATTTTTGTAATTGCATGGATAGGACAGTTTATAGGCCATAAAATTGAAGGAAAGAAGCCTTCATTTTTAGATGATGTTAAGTTTCTATTAATCGGGCCAATTTGGTTATTGCACTTTATTTGTAAAAAAGTAGGGCTAAGATACTGAGCCTAATAGCACTTAACATCTAGTTAACATTCTGATAAACGAATGGTAATTTACATCTAACATATACCTAACATTGTGGTAATAGCTTTGCTGAAAATTAATATACGGCAAATTGAAATCACAACTAAATCTTAAAAAGGCAATAATTACAGCCTTATTTGTAATTATCGGCACAGCAGTATTTGCGCAAACGGGCAAAATTTCAGGAAAGGTATCTGATAAGAAAACCGGTGAAACACTTATTGGTGTTACGGTTAAGATAAAAAATACCGCCAAAGGTATGGCTACAGATGTTGATGGTAAATATTCATTAACAGGATTGGCAACTGGAAAATATACTTTAATATTTCAATATGTTGGTTACAATGGAAAAGAAATCAGTGATGTTGAAGTAACCTCCGGAAAAAACACAATATTTGATATCATCCTTGATGAGGCAGGTGGACAAAACTTGAATGAAGTTGTTATTCAAGGAAGTTTTAAGAAAGAAAGTGTAAATGCGCTATATGCTCAGCAAAAAAATAGTGCAGTAATCTCTGATGGTATCTCCTCAGAATTAATTAAACGATCACCAGATAAAAATACCTCGGATGTTTTAAAGAGAGTAAGTGGTGCTACAATTCAGGAGAATAAATTTGTTGTTATTCGTGGATTAAGTGATAGATATAATACAGCAATGCTAGATGGAGCGTCGTTGCCAAGTACCGAGCCAAATAGAAAAGCTTTTTCTTTTGATATAGTTCCTTCGAACTTAGTAGATAACTTGATTATTAGTAAAACTGCTACACCAGATCTTCCAGGAGATTTTACCGGTGGGGCTGTTCAGATAACTACTAAAGATATTCCCGATCAGAATTATATTACATTAAGCGGCGGTGTAGGTTATAATACTGCGTCTACTTTTAAAGACTTCTTTAGTGGCTCTAGAAATACAACTGACTATTTTGGTTTTGATGATGGTAAAAGAAAGCTTCAACCAAGTTTTCCTTCTACAAGTAGATTGGCAGCAGGCCTTACTTATGAACAAAATATAAAAGCTATAAGAACGCTTCCTCAAGATTGGTCGATCTATAATATGACTGCATTGCCAACGCAAAACTATCAGTTTACCTTAGGTAGGGTTAAGGATTTAAAGGACAATAAAAAGTTTGGTGCTATAGTTTCATTAACTTATAGAAATGCGCAAAGCATAACCAGGGATGCTGTACGTGAATTTTACGAGTATAATTATATAGATAACTCTTATAAATTCTCTACAAATGTAGGGGCACTTGCTAATTTTGCATACACTTATGGTAAAAGTAAGATTACCTTTAAAAATATTTATAATAGAATATTTGACGACCAATATACTAACAGAACGGGAACAAATGGAAGTTCTGGGACAGATAATAAATTTTTTGCTTTTGATCTAATTCAGAAATCCTTATTTAAATCAACACTAGAAGGTAACCACCAGTTAGGTGCTCGAAATGCAAAAATTAATTGGTCAGTAGGTTTTAGCAATGTACTAAATGATCAACCTGATCAACGGAAGATTAACTATTCTAAAAATATTTCCGATTTGGATAAGCCAGAAGTTGCTTACACTGCTAACGTTCTAAATATTGGTAAAGAAAACACAAGGTTATTTTCTACCCTAAAAGAGAACGGATATACTGGTTCAGTAAATTACTCTTTACCAGTTAATTTATTTAAAGAGACATCGACACTTAAAGTAGGACTTGCTTCATCTTATCGTGATCGTAATTTTGATGTTCGTTTCCTTGGATTGCAGTTAGGGTTCAACAACGAAAATGTAGAGGCTATCAGAGCAAGACCTTTAAAAACATTATTTGGTAAGGATTTAATTGAAAGTGGAGCTTATACATTAAGTGAGATTCCAAACTCTGGAGATATCTATACGGCTAATTCACTTACCAATGCAGGTTACGCGATGTTGGATAATAAATTTGGAGATAAGGCAAGGTTAGTTTGGGGAGTAAGAACTGAGATGTTCAATGTGAACTTAAAAACATTAGATGCTAGTAATAAGCCAGTTAAACAAGATTATTTTGACGTGTTACCTTCATTAAATTTCACTTATAGTTTAACTGAAAAAATAAATCTAAGAGCATCATATTACCGTACATTGGCACGTCCAGAATTTAGAGAACTTGCACCGTTTCAATACTACGATTATGAACAGCTTGCTTTTCAACAAGGAAATCCAGCTCTGAAACGAGCCCAGATTAATAATGCAGACATTCGTTTTGAACTATATCCTTCGGCAGGTCAGATTATCTCTGTTTCAGCATTCTATAAACAATTCAATAATGCTATTGAATCTTTAAATGAGGATTATAATTCTACAAGAACAATTACCTATTTCAATTCTGATAAAGCAGATGTTTATGGGTTAGAGTTTGAAGTTAGAAAGTCTCTTGATTTTATAGCACAGAATGAATTTATGAAAAACACCACTGCCTATGCTAATTTGGCCTTGATTAAATCTAAAGTAACTAATCCGGCAAATACAGGAGTTGTTTATCTGGAAAAAAGTCGCCAAATGGTAGGTCAGGCTCCTTATACAATAAATGCTGGTTTACAACATGCTTTTCTTGATAATAAAATGAATTTCAATATTTTATATAATAAGGTAGGTCGTAGAATTATTGCGGCAGGAGGTTCAAGATTCCCTAGTATTTGGGAAGCGCCAAGAAACGTTTTAGATCTACAATTGGGAATGAAAGTATTTAAGAATAAAGGTGAATTTAAAATCAATGCCGGAGATATCCTAAACAACAATAATATTTTATACTACGATAATAACATGAACAAGAAGTATGAAATGAATGGAGAGGATGAAACAATAAATAGATACAAATTGGGGAGCAATTACTCTTTGTCTTTCTCTTACACTCTTTAATATTAAATTATTGTTAATTGACTTCAATAATGCTTAATGTTTATTTAAACATATAGTAATATACAGGTAAATCGCGCTTAATATCTTTGAAACAACAAATTAAAAATAAAGAAATGAAAAAACAGTTATTAATATCAGCTTTAAGTGTGCTTGTTTTTTTTGCAAGCTGTTCAAAAAGCGACTCAGATGAAGGAATCATAAATCCTCCGACTACGGAAGGGGTTGTTGCAGTATCAGGAGATATTTCTACTAGCACTACATGGACTGCTGATAAAATATATCTTTTAAAAGGCAATGTTTATGTAACTGGAAATGCTACTCTTACTATTCAACCAGGAACAATCATTAAAGGTGATAAAGCTTCTAAAGGTTCATTGGTTATTACCCGTGGTTCTAAAATCGAAGCTGTAGGTACAGTTGATAAACCAATTGTATTTACTTCAAATCAACCTGCTGGTGGTCGCGCTCAAGGTGATTGGGGCGGATTAGTTTTATTAGGAAAAGCTAAAAATAATATTGGGACTGGTGTTAAAATAGAAGGCATAGCTGATGCTACTGATAAGGCTTTACACGGTGGTACCGATGATGCAGATAACTCAGGAACACTGAAATATATTCGTATTGAATATGCTGGTATTGCTTTGGGTCCTGATAATGAAATCAACGGTCTTACTTTTGGAAGTGTTGGTTCTGGTACTACTATTGATTATGTTCAGGTTTATCGTTCAGGAGATGATGCATTTGAATGGTTCGGTGGAACAGTAAATGCAAAACACTTACTTTCAGTTGGAACATGGGATGATGATTTCGATACAGATAATGGTTATTCTGGAAAGGTTCAATTTGCTTTAGCTCAACGTGTTGCTACAATTGCTGACTTTTCTGGGTCAAATGGTTTTGAGTCTGATAACGATGGTAATGGTTCAAATAATGTTCCTCAGACATCTGCTATTTTTTCTAACGTAACAATATTAGGGCCTGTTGACGTAGCCGGTGCTGGAAATATAAATGCTAACTATCAGCATGCTGCTCAAATTCGTCGCAATTCAGCAATAAGCATCTTTAATTCTGTACTTGCTGGATATACGGAAGGTGTTTATTACGATGATACAAAGGTTACAACGGCTGGTGCTACTTATGCCAATTTTGTTGCTGGAAAATCTGTATTTGCTAACAATCTTGTTTTAGGAAGTAATAGTAAATCAAATCAAATAAAAGGGGCTGCAAGTATATTGGCTGCGTTAACTACTTCTTTAACTGCAAATAATACTTTTACTCCTGACGCTTACGCTTCATCAGTTATAACTGATCCGTACAAGTTTTCACCTGATTTAGTAGCTGCAGCTAAGCAAGGAACTCCAAATTTTACTGTAATTGCAGGTTCTGTTGCTGCAACAGGAGCATTATTTACTAATGCTAAGGTTGCTGATGCTTTCTTTGAGAAAGTAGCTTACAAAGGTGCTTTTGGTACTACTGACTGGACTGCTGGTTGGGCGAATTATAATCCTCAAGTATTACCTTACACAACTCCAGGAGCTGTAAAATAGGTTATAAATAACAAAATCTTTGAAAGGTCTTTTTGCATGCGTAAAAAGACCTTTTTTGTTAACATAAACTTAATCTGACTTTTGTAGCAATGAAAAACAAACTGACGTATAGTTGTAAACAATAAGATTATGAGAAAAATAACTATTCAGCTCTTAATGGTAATGATGACCATTTTGACCAGTACTTCATGTTCTAAGAACAATGAAAAAATTGATAAAGAAGAATTAGATGAAAAGAATCTAACCCCGTGCCCTGAAAATTTAAGTTGCCAATATCTTTTTACTGAAAATGCGGATGCAAATGAAGCAGGATCTTTATTGGTGGCAGGTCCTTATAGATTATTTTGGGCAGAATTTAGAAATGGGGGTTTTAGAAGAGTAATTTACGTTAAGGCTCCTATGAAAGGAAATAATTTTACCTTAAATAAGCAGGCTATCTTAGATGGGAAGGTACAGGTAATCCATGGTTGTCCTAATTGTCTAATGGTTGCTTATATGCCTGTTGATGGATATGTAAAAGGAGTAAACTTAACACCAGATAAACGCGCAGACCAGACCAAATGGTTGTTGGAAGCAAAGATTATTTTACAAGCTGTATCTGGACCTGCTCAAAGAGATACCATAACCGTAAAACAATATTTCTATCCGAACTTTGTTTTTAATTAAGCTTTAATGCTTTGGCTCATAAGCATAAACAACCTGATAGGGTATCTTTTTTAAATCAGCAGACATTTTTCCAATACCAAGATCCTCTTTCTGTGGTGTAGGCTCGCAAATGGAATAGGTTTTGCCTTTGTAAACTATCGGATCACCACCTACAGGAGTATCAAACTGCACTGCCATAGTTATGTGAGTAGGATACAGCAAAGCAATCATCGGTACATTATAGATCTCTTTTACCAGATAAAAAAACAAAGCGGCTCTATCATCGCAATCGCTATACTTAGAGAAAAGTGTCTCTTCTGGAGAGAGACGCTTTTCTTTTCCAAAGTTTTCCTCGTCATTTTCATACAAGAATGCATATCTGGTAAAGCGCATCAGGTAATCAATTCCCTTCTTTTGTTTCATTCCACTCACATTTTTTTTAAGGAGAGGAATTAATGAACCATAAGTTTCTTTGCTTAATGGGATATTGAAATACGATTCAAAGTCAACTACCGGATAGTTAGCAAAAATAGTTTCAACATCAGGATTTAGCTTTATATTAAAATGATAGGTTTTATGTTTATAGCTAAACTGAATTTGTTTTTCATAATAGTCTTCAGGTTTAAAATCGGGCATCCTGGTTACTTTGTAAGAAAATGCTTCTTTAGCTTCCGGGATGCTAATCATATCGTGTGGAGGTACTTTATTTAGGTCAGCATATGCATAATCATGGTGGTTTAAGCACATGTATTTTTTGTTTTTGAACATGATAAAAGGGATGTCAGAAATATCCTCATCGTTAAAAACATAAAATATGATCCGATTATCGGCAATGGTAAGCCTGGCATCATATCCCGATTTACCTAAAAGAAACCATTTGTAAAAAGTATAACGTTCATAATTTTCCTTTTTAGGGCTAATCTGCTGGGCTGTTTTTCTAATGAGTTGGTAGTATAGCCAATCGTTTAGTTGATGCTTTTCTTTGTAAGCAGTAAGCGTTTTTATTATTGATGAGTATTTACCGGCATTAACTTTATTGTAGCTCGATTTGATATACTGCTCTGAGAGTTCGGTTGGAGTATTTACAATAATAGACGAATCAACTTCAAGGTTGAAAGTGTCATTATAAAACTCAAAACTAATATTGTAGCTATTGCCTTGACTATACACAAGTTGTGTAGTCAAAAGTAAAATTACTGTACCGAATATTTTTAGCAAACGGCCCATTGCTCTGTAGATTAATTAACATTATGATAATATTAAATATACACAGAATTAACAGTATTTGTATATTAAGTTTTTGGCGTTAAAAAATTTTATAGTAACCAATAGTTAACAAGTACTTAACATGATGCCAGTACTTTTGTGGCATAAATATTTGGTTAGTATTTATATACGTTTAGGTTTAGTTGATACAAAAAGCCCCGATGGATGTCAGGGCTTTTGTTGTTAAAAATTCTTACCAATCTTCTCCAGCATTTCAGGTGGTATATTTTGCATATCCACTACTAAAAAGCCATCAAGACAATCAGAAAACTTGGGATCAATATTGAAACAAATGATTTTGGCATTAAGGTTCATATATTGCCTAAGCAATACAGGTATCTTTATGTGAGAGTTTTCAATATCTGATATTAAGCTGTCAAGATCCTTTAAAGAGTCGCTGCTCTCAATTAAAAGATCTTTATCTATTGCTGAAAGATCTGCTTTAAATTTGTTTTTAGGCTTTACGTAATGTGCCAGTTCATAATCAAAGTGGTTCTTGGTAATATAGTCGACAATTAAAGACTTAGAGAACTTCGAAAAGTTATTACTAATGCTTACCGGACCAAACATATAGCGATAGTGGGGGTTATCTAGCAGATATTTTAAAATACCTTTCCACAATAAGAATAAAGGAAGTGGTTTTTGCTGGTACTCTTTTCTAATCCACGATCTGCCAAGTTCAATTCCGCGCCTTAAGATTGGATAAAAAGGCTCTTTAATTTTGAATAGCTCAGATAGGTAGAACCCACGACGGCCCATAGTATTTAAAATCTCATCACCTTTACCTATACGATAAGCACCTACAATATTTTGCAAGTCTTTATCCCAGATGAAAAGATGGTTATAATAAATATCATAGTTGTCCAGGTCAATCTTTTTATTTGTTCCTTCTCCAACTTCTCTAAACGTTATTTCTCTTAAACGTCCAATTTCTCTTAAAATATTTGGAATTGCAGTTGTAGGGGCAATATATACTTCGTAATTCTTTTCTTGCCACACTCTGAAATTCTCAAGCTGATCAACCTCTTCTACAATTTTATTGCGGTCTGTTTCAGCAATAACCTCTTCAGGCTTTTTCTTTATTTTAAACAGATTAATGGGATTGAACAATTTCTTCTCTTGCTCTAAACCAGTTCCAAGCGCATAAGTGCGCGCCCTAAGGAAATCCAGTAGTTTATTGGTGTTATTTCTGTAAGAAACATCTTCTATATTAATTGGCTTGCCAATTCTTACTTTTATTTTTAAACCTTGCTTGTTTAAAAATTCTGACGGTAATTTAGCTGTTCTTAATGTAGGGTGGATAAAGCTAAGGATGTTAAATAAAACCCCATTGTTGCCATGGAAATAGATAGGTACTACTGGTAATTTAGCCCTGGCAATTAATTTACCTACTACCGGGTGCCATATTCTATCTGTAATTTCCTGTTTATCTACACTAAATGTTGAAACCTCACCAGCCGGAAATATTCCAATTGGTGTGCCACTTTGAAGAAGATCAAAAGTAGCTTTTAAGCCACTTATGCTAGAAGAGTGCTGTACATTTTCAAATGGATTTACCGCTACAAAGAATTCACTTAGATTAGGGATTTTTTTAAGGATAAAATTAACCATCACCTTTGCTTCGGGCCTTACCGTGCAAAGTAACTTTACAAGTGCAAGCCCCTCAACACCTCCATATGGATGGTTAGCTATTGCAATAAAACCTCCGGTTTTGGGTATACTCTTAAGGTCGTCTTCATCAAAGTCGATACTAACGCCTATAGTTTCTAAAATCTTGTCAACAAATTCTAATCCGTTAAAGTGTTCATTCTGTGAAAAAACTTTATTAATGTCATTAAGTTTCATCATCTCCATGAGTAAAGCTGCAAGTCCGGGTACACCCAGTTTATCTATTTTAGTAGCTTTTGCAAACTCTTGGGTAGTTATGATCTTCATTTAAATTCCAGTTTGTGAAACATTATCCAACTTCAAAAGTAAGATTTATATTTTTAATCATTGTCCACAGACTAAAATATAATGCTAAAGCCGTTGAGGTTGATATTTATAATAATGTGCTATAGATTAGGCAATGAGAAAATTATTGAATGCTTATTTTGATTTTAGTAAAGGAGAATTTAACGGACTTATAGCTTTAATAGTGCTTGTAGTGTTAATAGCAGTTACCCCGGATGTTTATAGATTCATAATGCCAGAACCGGAGGATCCGGTGATTGAACAGTTAGCAGTAAAAAGATTGGAGTTTGGGGTTAAACAGCCCAGGAGGTTTAATGACAGAAGAGTAACAAAAGAAAATCCTAAAAAAGAACGCAGTTATTCATTATTTCCGTTTGACCCTAATACTATTAATATTGATGATTGGCAAAAGCTTGGGCTATCTTTTAAACAATCTGCAGCTATTATAAAGTATTTAGAAAAGGGTGGGAAATTTAGGAAAGCCGAAGACTTACAGAAAATGTATACAATTACTCCGGAGATATATAAAAGGATATCTCCTTACGTGAAAATTGAAGATAAATATGCCGGAAATATTAAAGCCAAAGCTTTAGTGCCCAAAGAGACAAAGATAATTGAGATAAATGAGGCTGATAGTGCAGCACTTATTGAGATAAAGGGTATTGGTCCTGCCTTTGCTAACAGGATAATAAAGTATAGAGCACGGATTGGAGGTTTTTATAGAAAAGAACAATTACTTGAAGTATTTGGATTAGATTCGATAAAGTACGAAGAGATCAGGAATCAGATTTCTGTAGATGGTCAAAAAATAAAAAGGATTAATATCAACATTGCCCGACTAGAGGATTTTAAAGGACATCCATATATAAGGTATAAGCAGATAAATGCTATTATTGAATATAGAAAACAACACGGAAATTATAGTAATATTGCTGACTTAAATAAGGTAGCTATTTTAGATCCGGAAACGGTTGAACGTTTTGCACCTTATCTTACTTTTTAGTCATGATAGAATCAAGAATAAAACAAACTGTACGTGATGTACATGATTTTCCAAAGCCAGGGATTATTTTTAAAGACATAACTCCAATATTAAAGGATCCGGCCTTATGTATTGATATTACAGCAGCATTAGCCAGGCAGCTCTCGAATGTAGAGATTGATGTAGTTGCAGGCATAGAGAGCAGGGGTTTTTTATTCGGACCGTCATTAGCCCAGCTGCTAAATGTTCCCTTTATTCCTATTAGAAAGGCAGGAAAATTGCCTTATAAAACTATACAGGAATCTTATGATCTGGAATATGGAAGTGCTACAATAGAATGTCATCAGGACGCTTTACTTAAAGGACAAAGGGTTCTAATTCATGACGATCTACTTGCTACCGGCGGGACCGTTGTTGCAGCCTCTAAACTTATTATGCAGATGGAAGCAACTGTTGCAGCATATTCTTTTATTATATCTCTGGATTTTCTGAACGGTAGAACACGATTGAAGCCTTATGGAAATGAGATTTTTTCTTTGGCCTCTTACTAACTTTGCTAATCAATTAATTACGTGAGTAATTAACACAAGACTTGGGGGGAATACTGTTAGTTTAAAATAAGAACAGAAAAATAAAAAGTGATGCCAGAATGAGCATTATTTTTTTTAAACTTGTTGCAAAATTAGCAGTGATTCTAATTAAAATCAACTGAGTAAATACACAGGTTTTACTAGGAAGATTTCTCTAAATGGATATAAAATGAAATCGAAAGGGAATTTTGGAGACTATTCAAGGAACTTTATAACAGATGTTCCTGCTGACTTAAAAGATGAACAGTCATTATTTTTTGAGCAAACGATCCCCAGATTTGCTGAAGAAGCTATCTATATCTATTCATTTAAAGAAAACAGAATGATCTTTGCCAGTGGTTGGGAGGAGGTTGTTGGGTATAAGGATGATGAAATAAATATGTTGGCTATAGTAAATATGTCAGCACCTGAATTTGCTCCTTTCTCGCATGATCTTAATGATAAAGCCCTCCAGTTTATTCATAACAAAACCAAAGATCTTGAGAAATATAGTTTTACTATTGAACTTAAAAAGATCCATAAAAATGGGAGCGAAGTCCCTATCTCGGCAAGGGTGGGTGTTTTTAGTTCTGAAAATGGTAAGATTGAATCCATTATTGGGCGCTTTCAAATCAATAGGAGCCTGATATTTGGGAAAATAATGCGATACGCCGCATACGGCCCGGATAAAGAAAAGTTTGAAGAGGAATTAAATAAAATATTATTTTATCACTTAGCGATATCTAATAAAGAGAAAGAAGCCCTTTCACTGGTAGCAAAAGGGTATTCTTTTAAAGAAATTGCTCATGAATTGGGGGTCTCTCACTCAGCTATAGAAAAAAGAATTATTCCCCTTTATAAGCGGTTTGATGTTAAAAGTTTAACCCACCTGGTTAGTTTTGCATACGACAATAATATACTACCTTAATTAAATTGCATCAAGATTTACAGTTGTAATATTCGATTTTTCAACGCCTATTTTTTCCAATAATGTTTCCCAGCGTTCTTCAGCATGTCTGTCGGGGTCTTCATTTCCCATAACCCAGATAATACTTTTTTCTTTAATGGCCTTTTTATTTATTTCGCCGCAACTCAAATTATCAAGTATGGTATAGAATTGGGCTGCACTTAAAATATCATCTTGTACATTTCCTCCCGGATTAATATCATCAATAACCAATAATGATGAGTTCCTCCACGACCAGGCTCCAGGCTTTGTAATTGGAGGGTTATCTTCATTCTCAAAAAACAGACAGAGTAATTTTACTGCTGTAACGTAACTGCAACTGTTGTTTTTAATAGATGATTCTGTTGCTATTCCAACAGATAGCATTGTTTTACCACTTCCTCTGGAACCGAATAGCAACATGTGTTTTCCAGGTTCATTATGCTGCAAAAAATTTAGGATCAACGCTTTGTTTTCTTCCTTTATTTGCTGATTCCATTGGCTTAGCCTTAACTGAAAAGGATAATCCGCATTTTGGATAAACATTTTTGTACTATACCAATAATAGAACGGATAGGTAATTAATACTAATAATATAATAAGAGTGATAAGAATTCCTTGATGAAACCCGCAGATCAAACTTGCACAGAGTGCTCCTATGCCAAAATAAAGGAGATCTGTTATGGTGTCGAACGTAACATTTAACCAGGCAGGTTGAAATGTGTATTTCCCGCTTCCCAGAGCCTTGCGTTTCGATTCTGATTTAAATAGTAAGGGCCATAGAAAATTAAATAGCTCAAATAAGATCCAGGCACCCCAAACACCAAATGCCGCCCAAAGTTCTGGACTAGAAACGCTGGTTTTTGCTTTTAGAAAAGTATAAATAAGTATTGTGGGGATAAAACCTAACGAAAAATGGCCAAACTGATTAGCCAGCCAGGAGTAAGTAAGTGTTACCCCTCTGTATGAATCTTTGCCTATTAGGTCGTTTTTTAATTGAGCTATTAAGTCTTTTACAGTAACAAACTTCATGAGATGCTTTATTTAGATAGTTCTAAGATGGTAAAGCTAAAAAAAATAAAAAAAAGTTTTCTGTGTATTTATTTACTTAAAATCAAGAGGTAAGGTTAATGAACTAAATACCATTTCGTTCTAGTTTCAAGCAAATTTAAACCCGTGTTTCTGTTGTTTTATTTGTTTATAATTGTCGGGATTCAAATAGATAATTATGTTGGAAACAATGGATAATTCTGTGGGATATAATTTTAGTATCTCAGAGAGTCAGGAAATGATAAGAGCGATGGTACATGATTTTGCAGAGAAAAATATTCGTGCAAATGTAATGGAGTGGGATGAAGCACAGTATTTTCCGGTAGAGGTTTTTAAGAAACTTGGTGAGTTGGGTTTGATGGGGGTTTTGGTTCCCGAAACTTATGGCGGGTCTGGTTTAGGCTATCAGGAGTATGTGGATGTGATTGTAGGAATTTCCAAAGTTTGTGGTTCTATTGGTCTTTCATTGGCTGCGCATAATTCTTTGTGTACCGGTCATATTCTTGCTTTTGCCAATGAAGAGCAAAAAATGAGATGGCTGCCTAAATTGGCATCAGCTGAATGGATAGGAGCATGGGGTTTAACAGAAGCTAATACAGGTTCTGATGCTTTAAGGATGCTAACGGTGGCTAATCTTGAAGGAGATGAGTATGTTATTAATGGATCTAAAAACTGGATTACTCATGGAAAAACGGGAGATATTGCAGTTGTAATGGCAAGAACGGGCGAGAAAGGTGATTCTAAAGGGATTTCTGCTTTTGTAGTTGAAAGAGGAACGCCAGGATTTGCAGCTGGTAAAAAGGAAAACAAATTAGGAATGAGGGCCTCAGAAACCACGGAAATGATATTTGATAATTGCCGTATCCCAAAGGAAAATCTTTTGGGAAAGATAGGGGAAGGCTTTAAGCAGGCGATGAAAGTTTTAGATGGAGGCCGGATTTCAATTGCAGCTTTGGCATTAGGTATTGCTAAAGGAGCTTATGAGGCAGCTGTGGCTTATGCTAAACAGCGCCATCAATTTGGGCAGCCAATTGCAAGTTTTCAGGGGATTAGTTTTAAGCTTGCTGATATGGCTACTGAAATTGAAGCTTCTGAGTTGCTGATCAGACAGGCTGCTGATTTAAAGAATCGTGGTTTACCTATGAGTAAAGAATCGGCTATGGCTAAATACTTTGCTTCGGAAGTTGCCGTAAGAACTGCAACAGAGGCAGTGCAGATTTTTGGAGGATATGGTTATACTAAAGATTTTCCGGTAGAAAAGTTTTACAGAGATAGTAAATTATGTACCATTGGAGAAGGAACTTCAGAAATTCAGAAAATAGTTATTGCAAGAGAAGTTTTAAAACATTAGATTAGTGTAACTAAATAAAACAGAATATTCTAACCAAATATAAAACCAATTAATCCGGCTTATTTATATATGCCGGATTTTTGTTTTTTTAGCCATACGGTTACTTTATAGATATGATCCGATCGACCACAAATTGGCTGTAACCCCTCCATGGAAGAGCGCTGATATATTCCTTGTAGTGAAGTTCGAATGTTTTTCCACTGTTCATCATCATTTTTTCAGCAATGGCCTTGTCATCAACAGAGAATTCAAATTCATTTGATTGAATAGTACCGGTTTGCTTAGATTTAAGTCCTGTTTGAATCAGTTTGCCTTCGTAGGTTTTAAATACATAACCCTTTCTTACAACATAATTTAGCTCGCCGGCCTTAACGCCATCACCAAATACAAAATAGTAACGGTAATAAATGAACCCTGTAATGACCAGGATTATTATAGCAAGAGTAATAAACAGAGGCTTTTTAGATTTCATGATAGATTTTTTATATTAAAAATAAGTATAAAAAGCGTACCAAGTACTTTCGAGTTGAATATTATTAATTAAATTCGACATACTGTTTTGATTATCAAATGAAATACCTATCTTTGCAGTCCTAAAAACAACGAGAGGAGGTATTTTACGTTATGATCATTATTAATATTAAAGACGGTGAATCACTAGATAAAGCGTTAAAACG
>Ga0157371_10002237_pt1 | contig 18712 bp, 14 predicted proteins | sample C45metaG_FD_113462 | JGI IMG/M metagenome (GOLD analysis project Ga0157371, IMG submission 113462) | Corn rhizosphere microbial communities from Kellogg Biological Station, Michigan, USA - C4-5 metaG | ecosystem: Host-associated > Plants > Roots > Rhizosphere > Soil | place: USA: Michigan...
TTAATCTAATAGGGGTATAAATGATTTGACTAAAATTAAGGGTATCTAACGCTTCACATAAATTTTTATAGACAGTTGATCCCGAGAAATCATTCGTAAGATGTAGAATCTTTTTATTCACTAAAATAATTGTTATCAGTTAAGTATTAATGGTTAATCAAAGAATATTTAAGAGAATAAATATTCAGGCTTTTATTTTCTGTATTTGGTTTCAAATTCAACAAAGTTTGAATAGAATTGTAGATTTAAAGATGATCCGTCTATTATTCTTGCATTTTTTAAGTAGAACCTTTTATAAATAGGATACAAATCTTGATCGTACATCATTAACTTCATCCAACCATCAGATTGCTTCCAGCCTGAACCCTTATATTTGCCAATTAGTGGTGAACCATCAACATTATCAGAAAATGTAAGTGAAGAAGCATTCCATATCTTTAGCTTTAGAGTATTAGAAAAATATTGAATATCTTTTAGTGTCCAACTATTCAAACCTAGCTCATAAGAATCTATAATAAACTGCACTATATGATTCCCATGGCTTACATCTTGAATTTCGCTCCTTTCTTTACGTAACTTCCTCTTATCAACAAGATAGTTAGTAAAAGGGGTATCCCAAGTAGAATTCCAGACATATCCCTTTTCATTTTGCATATCTACTAATTTTAGATTCTTAGCTAACGAATTGCTAAACCTTGTGTACACACTTTTATATATAGTTTTATTTTTTTCATTATTATCAAGCAGATATAAATACATCGCTAAAGTCGCCCAATGCGATCCCATGTGAGTTCTCAAAGACTGTAATGATGAATCGTCATCGTAATTTGAGAGTGAAAAATCATACCATTTAAAAAAATTAGTCCTTAAAAAATCAACATCAGCAACTAAGTTTAACTTATTCTGGTTTTTCTTTAACAAAAAATAGTATTCTGCAATATACCTTAAAATATACCCTTCATACAACATAAACTCTTGATTGTTCATAGAGTAATTGGATTGGCCACTTTTGATTTTGGCTTGCCATTTGTATTCTTTCTTGGATACATTTTCATCAACTTGTAATCCTGACTTCTTTATAGCGTTTATTACTTCTTCGTTATTCTTTAAATAACTAATGTTGCCGGTGCTTTTAAACATAATATCATTAGAATTCAAATAATAACCAAGTAAAAGGAAGTTTTGCGCGTTCCCACCCTTCGAGTAGCTTCTAATATTTATTTTAGAATTATAATATTTCCCTGAATTCAAAACTGAGTTAAATTTTGAACTAAAATTAATATCCTGACTCATTGCATTAGGAGTGAGGAAGGACAATAATGAATATATTATCAGTTTGAATTTCATTTTGCTAAATATTTTCTTTTTTTGAATAATGCGATCTTTTCAAAACTTCAACCAAATTCTTATAATTTGTTGACGCATTAAATTTTGAATACCATGTTTCATATGCCTTGTTGCGTTTCCTAAAATACTCATCCTTTTTAACTACAGTTAATATCTGTTCAATGACATCCACTAAATCAAAATCTAAGGGGATTAAAAATCCATTAGATTTATTCACAATTTCTCGAGTAGCTCCAACGTCCGTGGCAATAGCTGGGATTCCGAATGAAAAAGCCTCCATTATACTTACAGGAAGACCTTCAAATCTACTGGTATTAATAAACCAATGGACAAAGTTGTTACTATAAAAATTGAAAAGCTCTAACTGACTCACAGAACCATGAAAAAAAATAGATTCTTCATGATTTTCAATTTTATTAGCCATTCTTCTCAATTCAGTCATACCTTCTCCATCGCCAAAATGATGCCATTCAATTTTTACATTTTTTATATTATTCTTAAATTGCTTTATTACCTCCAGAATCAATGGAATTCTTTTTAAATCGTAAACATTACTACACGAGACAATTCTAATTTTTTCATCATTTATTATTGCTGAGGATTTAGAATAATTATTTGTGCCCAGGTAACTAATGTAAATTTTTCTTGGTTCAATTCTGTATCTTGATTCCAATATCAGTTTAATATCATTTGAAATCGGTAGAATTAAATCTGAAAAGCTATATATATATTCTCTTACTGGCAAATAGTCATCATTTCTATCTAAATAAAAATCGCCTCCATGCATTCTGACAACCTTCAAATACTTATTACATCTTTCTGTAAAAAAAAGTGGTGCTTCTGCCCAATATGAATACAGAATGGCATCTGCGCCAAAAGCCGATTCCAACGATGCGAATTTTTTGTATGTTATTCGGAACACCAGAAAAGAATTAAACCATTTTTTTATTCTCTTTAGACTTAGATATACTTTTTGTTTAAAAAAATCACTAAAATAAACATTAATTGGGCTAAAATTAAATAGGCCCGCAAAAACTCTTCTTATTCCTTGTTCCACAAGTGGCTCACAAACTATCACGTTCTTTGGCGTATCTCTTTTCATCTTTCCGTAAGGATTATATGTCGGAACTATGTAAATCTGATCAAATGCACTGGCAATGCTCATTATCTCATTGTAAAAATACGTTTCTTTTGTACCGTACGGGAAAGATGCTGTAAAGCAAACTAAGACAGACTTCATGACAATTTAGGTTTTAATTCCTTGCTGAGCTTCTGGGTATAAATGAAATATATTAGGCATAGTGATTTAATTATCCCTGACGATCGAATTAAAAATGGCTCCTTAAATTCCCCCATCACAAAAATTAATAATAAACACAATAACCCTAGTTTAAAATATCTAGAGAACTCACTTTCATACAGCCCCTTTAAAAATCTAAAATATATTGAATAAAAGAAGATAGAAGCAAATAGACCTACAGCAAATATTATGCGAACATACCCTACATCTGAATCAACTTGCCTACTATAAGTTTTCCTAGTTCCAGGAGCATCATCCCATATACCAGCACCAAATAGCGTTTGAAGTTCCGTTTTTGGAAGAAAATACATGCTGTTTAAAGCCGTCGTGGAGTTTGTTGAAAATTCACCACTTGACTCATAATTCTCATAAAATTCTAGGGCTCTTCCTAAAACTTTATCATTAAAAGCCTCCGCTTTATCAGATGGAATAAGGAGAAAATATGCGTTAAATACTAAAAAAGCAAGGATTCCAATTCCCAGTACTTGTTTAGAAAAAGTTACTAAAGAACCTTTGTTTATTGCCCTTTGCAATACCATTCCTGCTATTATCAAGATCGAGAAAAACATACCGGTCCTTGCTATAAAGATCTGAGACACTGTAATTATTACAATTGATAAGATTAGAAAGTAAATGTTCCTCTTCGTTTTCTCAACCAAAAATAGTGAGCATGCCGTAAAGACACCGATTGTTTGCAGATAGGAAAGTCCTGCACCACCACTATTTGAGAACCCTTTCATTCTGGAAGAAGAAAGGTATCGGTCGTCATTTATGACCAGAACATTATCTATTAAGTCTCTTAAATTGCTATTTATATAACAGGCTATTACAAAAAGGCTCTGGGCAAGGAAAACCCAAACAATTAAATACAAAATTTGATTTGGGCTGTACTTTTTGGATAAATAAGTAAACAAGCAATAGCTTCCAAATATTCCTTCAAAAAAGAACCAGGAGGTTTGCTGCAAGAATCCAAAATTATAATTTCCTGAAAAAACAGTCATGGAGAAATAATATGCACTGAAGACTACCCCAACTGTAAAGCAATACTTTAAAAACGAATTATTAACACCTTTTGTTACTAGTAGTTTCTTATTAACAACAATGAACAAATATAAAAGAACAAATTTTGAGGTAGCAAATGGAATTCCTTTAAAAACCATTGCATAGAAAAAGACAAATATTAATAGGATGTCAAAAGAATAACTTAAAATACTTCGCTTATTCATAAAATAACTTTCTTGTAAAGAATCAACAGAACCCCTGGTAGTTTCATCTTAATTAGCGCTTTATTTGATATTAATTTCCTATATATTTTTTTAAAAAAGTAGAATTTCTGATCGCACAGTACTTTAACCAGGTTTATTTGGTATAACTTGTCAATTTCACTTAAATAAACGCCAATGTTACTATTGTCAAGTTCTGATCGCATGTGTCTGTAGGCCAACGTTTCAGCTAAAATCAAATATCCTTGTAAATACTTCAAATATTTTCTCTCACTGTGTTCGATGGAATTACTGAAATATTTAATATACTGCTCAATAGCCTTAATTCTCTTATCAAAGAACTCCATTCTATCCCAAACAATTCTATCATCATCTGTTCTATGCAATATGTCATAATCGCTTCTATGCATTAAGTACTTTAGTTTAATATTAGTTTCAAGTAATGCTCTGGTATGTATTTCAGGATCCTGTAATCTTTGAAAGTCCTCATTGAACCCACCAATTCGATTAATAAATTCACTATCCCAGATGGGGCCAGATGTATGCCACATAACGTCTGACACCAAAAAATGTTTCAAAAAGAAACGCCTTTTATTGTGAGCAATATAAAAACAAAACTTAGTCCAAGTGCTAGGCATCTGTTTTAGATATACTTGTTTATTAACCCCTTTACAATAAGCAACATTAAATATATACATGTCATTATATGGGTATCTTTGTATGTGATCAATTCTGTTTTTCAAACAGAATGGTAAAAGTAGATCATCAGCATCTAGGAATAGTAGAAATTTTGATGAGGAAAGCTTTAGTCCTATATTTCTACAAACTGACCCACCCTTCTTATCAGGAGAGAAATCTCTTCTCCGAACCAATTTAAATTTATTATCGTCAGAAAACTCTTGCTTTAAAGTCTCAGTAATTTCATATGAATCATCGGTTGAATCATCATCAATAACAATTATTTGCCAACTTCCATAGGTTTGATTTTTTACGGACTCGATGGTTTGTTTTATATAGAATGCTTTATTATAAAGTGGTATAACTATTGCAAAATCAAATAAGGCTTCCATTTTAGATTAAGTTCTGAGGATAAAATATAGATATAATGTTTAGAATTCTATTAGTCTATTGGTCTTAAATGTAAGACTCAATCAGAGGTCTACAGGTATTTCGTTAAAAAAACTTACCCATTCATCAACGATAGTACTGTTATTAAAATATTTCAAAACTTTTGCCCTGTTGCCTTTAACATTGGTTGCATTTACAGCTATTTCTTGCCTTAATCTTAATAACAATTTATTTAACATCGAAAAATTACTGAACTCTAAATATCTAATTCCGGCATCAGAAAAAGTTTTGTATGGTAACCAGTCACCTACGATGGCCAAATTTTCAGTGAATAAAAACTCTGTTAAATAAGCACTTAGTCCATCAGTTGTGGGGCCATGAATATACACATCAGAAACAATTTTTAACTTAGCCATTTCTTCCCAATTCATAAAATTAGTTAAGAAAGTGAAGGTTGCTGGTATATTTTCTGACTGATTCTTTAACTCATTTATATATCTTCCACTAGGATCACCGTAGGCTAAAGGAAATATAATATGATAATCGGCAAGTATATTGCTAGGAAGCTTCCTCAATTCTTCAAGTAATTTTAGATGATTATTAGGTTTATGAGCATTGTGGCCAAAAAGTATTATTATTTTATTTTCGCTAATACCTAGCTTTGATTTAAACGTTTCCTGCCAAGTAAAGTCATTTAGCAACTTGCCTGCTAAAGTATAATAAGTATCGTCTGATACAAACTTTGTCAGCCTAATTCTGTCAAAAAAACTGTCTCCATATCTCGTCAAAAGGCAAAATCTCATTTCAGGCGTAGTAACTGTTATAAAATCAGACTTAGGTAATGTAGATTGCTGGATTTCGTGATCAATCCAACTATTAATTCTATAAATATCTGAACCCCAAAATGTTTGAATGACCTTATAATCATTCTTCAAGTACTTTAAGAATAGTATATAGTTATATTTTGGGTAGTGTACATGAATTATTTCAGTATTTGTCTTTCCATCGATGAATTTGGCTAAATGATAGGCGGCAATATGCTGTTTAAGCATCCCAAAAAAATACCTAAAAGACCTCCAGCCATTCTCAGCTAACATTATCCGTTGTGTTAACCAAAAATGCTTTCTTGAGACAGTATTTAGGATCCCTTCTATGAGCATCCAACCATTTCTATAGTTAAACTTAAATTGATAATTATTGCAAAATATTTCTTTTGATTTCAGAGCCGTATCTTCATCTCCAAATTTTTGAAGATTTAAAGAATTGAAATTAAAGGAGTTTAATTTTGGGCCTATATTGCCATATAGTTGAAAAAGATAATTGACTTGACCAATACCCGCTACAAGAACATTTCTTTTCATAATTAGATATTAATTCCAGAGTAACCTAATTTCTTAGAAGTTCTATTATATTCATCCCACTGGCCGATGTCCATCCAAGATCCTTCACTAACAGGAAACACTCCTACTTTTCTCTTCTGTTCTTTTAAAGCCTCTATTAAAAAAGTAATGTGATAAAATGTATCTTCTGGAATTTCATTTAATAAATGTGGTTCTAAAACATACATTCCTGCGTTAACCAAAAAATTTAATTCAGGTTTTTCAGCTATCTCTGTCAACTCTCCACCTTTTCCCATCTTAACAGTACCATAAGGAATTTCAAGGTGTTTGAACGCCGCAACAAGGGTTATTTCGTTTTTATTATCTTGATGAAATTTAAGAATTTCAGAATAGTCTTGATTGATAATAATATCGCAATTTGTAACAAAAAACGTTGACTTAATATTATTTCTGAGCAAACTTAAACTTCCTGCTGTACCCATCGGCTTGTCCTCCGTAAAGAAATGTGTATTTACGGTCAAATTCTGGCTTTCAATATAATATTTAATAAGTTCTGCTTTATAATTAACAGATATGTGAAATTCATTACAACCGTGCACGTTAAACCGATGAAAAATTTCTTCTAAAATTGTTTTATCTCCAAGCGGAATTAAAGGTTTAGGCAAAACGTTTGTTATTGGTTTTAAGCGAGTCCCAAAGCCACCTGCCATAATGACTACCGGCACCTTAAATTGCTCTAAAGGATGATGCTTTTGGGTCCCAAATATGTCTTCCCAAAATAATATTTCAATTATTCTTTCTTGGTCATCTATTATAGGACAGAATTCCATCCTATATTCAAGAATCATATTTCTCAGATCCTCAAGTGAATCAGTTACTTTTCCTACTTTTATATTTTCTCTAACAACATCGATAACCTTGGTCTCTAGCGCCTTATTTTGAAGTATTGCTCTCTGAATATCGCCAGCACTTAACAACCCAAAAAAAATATCGTTTTCTACTAGAATTAACAACTTTTTATCCAACACATCCATCTTTCTTAAGGCCCCAATTAACGTGAAAGACCTGTCTATTTCCCTGTTTCGAAAATTACTCATATTTAAAGATTACGTTTAAAACTTTGATAGACCATACTATTCCTGCCAATTAACCCTTTACCAAAACTTATTGTCATCTAACGCTACTTGGAATATTAACAATACGCTCTTCTAAAAACTCCGCATTTTTCTGACCGTCGCGTTGGCAATGCACATACATAGGCAAACGATACATCAATTGCCAGATAGGGCGTGTCATTACCTTATTTTCATTAGTTTCTTTCAAGAAAAGATCTCTTTCTGCTTTATTTTCCAGCTCTACACACATCAGCCAGTAGTTCACCTTTGTATCAGGAAGCTCTGTTCTGAAATTCACGCCTTTTTCAGCAAAAAAATTGCGATATATGCCTGCCAGTTCTCTTTTACTTTCTAACATAAATGGAAGTTGCTCTAATTGCGCGCATGCTAATGAGGCATTTAAATTCGGCATTCGATAATTGTATCCCAATTCATCATGGTAGAACTCATAAGGATGAGGTCTCTTTGCAGTAGTTGTTAAGTGCTTTGCTCTTTTTCCAATTTCGAGATCATTGGATACAATGGCACCACCACCTCCACAGGTGATTGTTTTATTCCCATTAAAAGAGAATATGCCCAACTTACCAAAGCTTCCGGTACTTCTTCCTTTATATTCACTGCCAAGGGACTCAGCAGCATCTTCTACTAATGGGATATTCCATTTTTTGCAAACCGCAATTAATTCGTCCAAATGAACAGGAAAGCCAAAAGTATGCATAGGCAGACAAGCAGAAATCTTTCTGCCACTTGTTTTATTATAACAAGCATCGTTTCTAAGCTCTGCATATTCTTCTAAAAATGCATCAACTGCCTTTGGAGACAAGCCCATTGTATCCTGATCGACATCAACGAAAACAGGTATTGCCCTATTATAAGCAATAGCATTAACAGTGGCAACAAAAGTTAGCGCTTGTGTGATTACTTCATCCCCTGGTTCAACACCGGCAAGTTGAAGAGCCACCTGCAAAGCAGCTGTACCATTCACAACCGCAATTGCTTTCTGTGAACCAGTCGCTACTTGCATCATTTCTTCGAAACGATCCACATATGCACCTACAGAAGAAACAAAAGTAGAATCAATGGTATCCAGCAAATATTTCTTTTCATTGCCTCTAAATCTGGGTTCATGCAATGGAATGAACTCCTTTGTGTCATATGAATTTTGAATAAACGAAATAATATTTTTCAGATCTTTCATATTACATTTTTGCATCTAGGTATTTACCGGTCTCCTTATGCCCAAATTCTGGGATCATCTTAAAGAATAACTCAACAATATCCTCTTTAGACCATGCTTTATTTGATTTCAACTCTTTAATCCGTGAAGAAAACAAATTTAACAGGTCATCATTAATCTTAAACTCATTTTTTATTACCCCTACATTATCAAACCTCTCCATATCCAGAACTTCATTTTGTGTAAAGAATTCTTCAAAATCTTTTTCACCGGTTGTATCACTACTGCTAAATAAACAAGGCCATTTTCCTTGCTGTGGTAAGGTTTTTATGAGTTCTCTGGCCTCATCTTCACTTCCACATAGATAAGGTTCATATCCCAATTCTTTTAAATATTTAATAGCGATGTCTGCAAAAGTGATCAAGTGTAAACTTTCACTAAGTTTCGGAAAGAACACATCCCGGTTCTCACCAAAAAGGCAAGACATCAGACAAAGCTCTCCAGATTCCTTTGGTATTACAAAATATCTTTTAATATCATTAGGAGCTACTATTGGTTGCAGTTTTTGGATTCTCTGGTTAAATCCATGTAACAATGAGCCGTCTGAAAAAGCGACGTTTGCAAAACGTGCAGTCGAGATATTAATATCTTTACTTCTACGCATCAAAAACATTTCCATAATTCGCTTAGACGCGCCCATCATATTAACTGGATTAGCGGCTTTGTCAGTAGAAACACAAAAATATTTCTTCACCCCTTTTTCCAAAGATTGTTGAATTGTTTTATCTGTATTAAAAACATTTACTTCAATCATCCTCATTAAAGTATAAGGATCCTTTTCGCTTCTTACATGTTTTAAAGCAGAAAGATTAAGCACGTAGTCGTATTCCCCATCCGCGTCTATGAAAGCATCGTATTCTAAAGAACCAATATCTAAAGCAAAAGTTTGAAAATCTCCGCTGATATATCCGTAAGAACTGCGAATATCTCTCACCAGTTCAACCATATTATTCTCGCTAATATCTACAACATGAAGTTTTTTGGGATTTCTCTTAAAAATTTCCTTGGTCACAGCTTGCCCTATAGACCCTGCTCCCCCAATCACTAAAAACTTTGACTGACTAACAATTGCTATAAGCTCCTCTTCATGATTGCCGATATCTTCTTTAAAAAGTTCTTGATCCCTACCAATTAGATTTAAAATATCCATAAAACAATTTTATTCTATAGCCTTCCATCAACTAAGCTTCTATCCAAACAAGCTTTTGTGTCGAATATAACTCCATTATTACGTTTGATCTTTTGAAAATCAATCTCTAAAAATTCTTTATGTGCTACAGCAACAATCACTGCATCATAAACAATATTTTCTTCTAATTTATTAAGTATGCTAATACCATACTCATGTAAAACTTCCACAGTATCAGCCCAAGGATCAAAGACATCTACCTCTAACCCAAACTGGATTAACTCATGATATATATCCACAACCCGGGTATTGCGTACATCCGGACAATTTTCTTTAAACGTTATCCCCATGATTAGCGCTTTAGAGCCTTTTATTTTATGATCCTTCTGAATCATTAGCTTTACTACCTTATCAGCAACAAATGGCCCCATGTTATCGTTAACACGACGACCGGACAATATCACTTGAGGATGATATCCCAACGACTGAGCCTTATGAGCGAGGTAGTATGGATCAACACCAATGCAATGTCCACCAACTAGTCCCGGTTGGTATTTCAAAAAATTCCATTTAGTCCCCGCAGCGTCAATTACATCATTGGTATCTATTCCGATACGATCAAAAATCAGAGACAGTTCGTTAACAAATGAAATATTTACATCTCTTTGTGCATTTTCAATAGCTTTAGATGCTTCAGCAACTTTGATACTAGGTGCCTTATGAGTCCCCGCCGTAATGATTGATTTATATAAATCATCTACTATATTGGCAATTTCAGGAGTGGAGCCAGAGGTTACTTTTTTTATTTTTGTCAAGGTATTTATTTTATCACCAGGGTTAATTCGCTCTGGTGAATATCCTGCGAAAAAATCTCTATTAAATTTTAATCCTGAACTCTTTTCCAAAACGGGCACACAATCCTCCTCTGTACATCCAGGATACACAGTTGATTCATAAATAACAATATCGCCTAATTTTAAAATAGAACCAAGCATTTCGGATGCCTTTATTAAAGGTTTTAAATCAGGTGATTTAAATTGATCAATCGGCGTAGGTACAGTAACAATAAACACATTACAATCCTTTAAATCTTGCTTATCAGAAGAGAATGCAAGACCCTTATTTGACTTATCATCTTGTCTATCTAAAATGACTTTATTTAAATCTTCTAAGTCGGCCTCTTGCGTACGGTCTTTACCCGTATTAAGCTCCTCAACCCTGGATATACTAATATCAAAGCCTAATACTTGATATTTTTTTGCAAATTCTATTGCCAACGGCAATCCAACATAGCCAAGACCAATAATGGCAATTCTCGAATTATTAACACTTAAGTGCATAGGTAATTAAAATTAAAATCGTTTTAACATGTTCTTTAAGATTGTTCTGAAAGTTGTTTTATTATGCTGTACATCGTCAGAATAATAGCCATAGCCATAGCCATAGCCATAGCCATAGCCATAGCCTCCTCCCGCTTGAATACCGTTTAGTACGATATTAAGTTTTGGAAATTTATTTGATTTATATAACTTATCTAGTTCAGAAATCTGGCGCTTAAATGTCACTCCATGTCTCACAATATAAACACTTGCATCAGCCAAACGAGCAAGAATTTGCGCATCGGTTACTAATCCAATAGGGGGAGTATCAACAATTATCTCATCAAAATTGGCCTTCAAATATTCGAAAAGCTCATCCATGTCTCTCCCTATTAATAGCTCAGAAGGATTTGGCGGTACCGGTCCAGAACCAATTACCATCAAATTGGAATTAATTCCGGATGGCTGAATAATATCGGCAAGCGTTGCCTTTCCTATCAAAAAATTACTTAAACCAATTCGATTATTTAAGTTTAGATATTTACTGACTTTTGGTTTACGTAAGTCTAATTCCAATAGCACCGTCTTTTTACCACTAATTGCCAGTGCTGTGGCAATATTACTTCCGACAAAACTTTTCCCTTCTCCTGACATACTTGATGTAAATAGGGTTACAAAACCATGTTGGTTAAGTCGCTTACCTTGGATGTATTGTAAATTGGTCCGGATAGCCCTAAACTGTTCAGCAATTGCCTTACGGCTAGTCGGGTGCACGACTATAGCTTCATTGCCCTCCTCATACATCAATTCCCCAAGAACAGGAGCATCAGTAATCTTAGCAATATCAGTTTTTGATTTAACTTTATTATCCAAGGATTCCTTGCTGTATAAATAACCAACAGGCAACAAAAGTCCAAAAAATAATGCGGCTACATATGTTAGCGTTCTTTTTGGTTTTATAGGATCAACACTAGCTATAGCAGTGTCTACTACTCTGCTATCCGCAACGGTTGAGGCATAAGATAATGCAGCCTCTTCTTTCTTTTGTAGTAAGTACAAGTAAAGGCTTTCCTTTATACTCTGCTGTCTTTTGATACTTATAAACTTACGCTCTTGACCTGGGATTCTTCTAATCGAACCTTCATATTGGGTATTGTAAGAGCTCAAGCTTCTCTTTGTGCTTTCCAATGTTGCTTCAATCTGGCTAATATTTGTTTTTATATCAGCTCGAGTAGCATCGATTTGTTGATTAATTGACTCAAACATAGGATTACTAGGTTGAGTTGTAGCCAATAAGTTAATTTTTTTGAGTTGCAGCTCACTTAATTGTTTTATTTGTCCCAATAGGACGGGATCTTCTATCCCCATTGTACTGGGCAGTTTCTCTTGAAGATTATCAGTATTTATATAACGTTGAACATCTTTAATTACAACGAGCTTTAGATTTACTTCATTTAATTTTGCGTCGTTATTTTTCACGTTTTCCAAATAAAGAGCCGCTTCACTACTAATATCGGTCAATCCTTGACTACTTTTAAATCCTTCCACATCTTTCTCTACATCGACTAATTCTCCGGTAATTAACGCAAGTCTCTCATCAATAAAGTCAATTGTGCTTTGAGTTGTCCTGTTCTTGTCAGTTAAGGCTGCCTCATTATATACTTGAATAAGAGTGTTTAATATATCTCTTCCTTGAGTAGGCACTTCTGTTTGATAAGTTAAGTCTAAGACGGTCGATTGTTTGGATGTAACATTAACTGCAAGTTTAGAAAGACATTTATTTACTACCTTAACAGGATCGGAAAACACTAATAAAAAAGTTTGTTTGTCTTGCTTAAAAAAATAAGCAGTCTTATCTATTTTATAAGTTCCAATATAATTTCGCTGCAATTGATTTAGTCTACCAAGAATTTTTTTTCCGGTTTCTATGTCTTCTAACGCATATCGATCCTTATCCGGAAAAGTAAGTAAGAACTCTTTGCCATAATACTCATTCTCTATGGCAACAGTTTGAAAATTTACAGGTCTTTTCTCATAAATATCACGACTCACAACCCTTCCTTCTTCGCTCAAATTTACATCTAAATTCAACCTTTTTACTACAGTTGCCATTAGTGTCTTTGATTGCAAAATTTCTATTTCATTTTCAACCACTTTTGAGCCACCAAAAAGATCTAACTGACTTAGCATATCTTGGGTTGGAGAGCCCTTCTTTTCATCTTTAATTAACAAAGTGCTACTAATCTCATACACGGGCTTAGTATAGCGAAGATATAGAAAGGCTAAGCAAACACAAAGAGCAATACAAACTAAAAATACTGGCCAATGGTAGATATACTTTTCAGCAATTTCTCGAATATTTACATTTTCCTCTTCTGCTAATTCTCTCTCGGTGTTTTCTCTGTTTAATTCTGTATTCATAAATATGGTTAGCGTTTAAAAACGACTGATAATTAAAGCAATTACTGATAAAGCAGACAAAACAATACTAACATTCCTGTAACTAGAATCTACACTTGCGTATTTTGCGCTACCTGGCTGAACATATATTACGTCATTATTTTGTAGGTAGTAAAATGGCGAATTAAACAACTCCTTACTCTGCATATTTAATCGAATATATTGCCTCTTACCATCAATTTCCCTTACTAATAAGACATTGTTTCTTTGCGCTGTGATAGTTAAGTCTCCAGACATACTTAATGCCTCAGAAACATTCACGCGTTCATTATTTACAGGATAAACGCCCGGCCTCAATACGTCGCCTAAAACAGTAACTCTAAAGTTCACCAATCTTAAACTTACTACCGGTTCCTTAAGATAAGCGATTAACTTACTTTGAATAAGCTCTCTTGCCTGAGTTGTGGTAAGCCCTTCAATTTGCACAGATCCAACTAGAGGTAGTTGAATTGTTCCTTTTTCATCAACCATAAAGCCATTAGCCGTGTAAGTTGGATTAATAGTTCCAGTGGTATTTCCTTGAATAGAACTTGTTGTTCCCATATTAAAAATAGCAGATGCCTCTGGATTTAGACTACTCACCGTAATAGCAAGAATATCATTCTTCTGAATTTTTAAAATTGTTTGATTTAAAATTTTTTCTTGAATTACCGAATCAGCAGGCAAATCTGTAAAATAGGGTACAGATTTATATTTCACACCACAAGAACTCATAAAGAGTATAGCAGCAATTAAATAAAAGAATTTTCTCATAGGCTTATATAGCATATTTATTAAATTTCCCAAAGATAATATTTAAGATTTACTCGCGAATGATAAATAATCATTAATTGTACGGTTAAATATTATGTACAATTATTCTTTGCTGTAATTCACAGCCCCATTCACAAATTCCATACCATAAAGTTTTAAATTTTATACTTAGCTTCGTATTTGATTAATTATTATAAAAAAGGATTCAATGTTTTTTTTCAATCGTTCCAGTAAATCTAAGTACACTGATTTCAGCTCAATAGGCATTGACATGCATTCGCACCTAGTTCCAGGGGTGGATGATGGTGCTAAAGATATAGAAGATAGCATACAATTAATTTCGGGACTAAGAGAATTGGGATTCCATCATCTTATCACCACACCGCATACTTTACAAGACATCCATCCTAATACCACCGAAACGCTAAAAAATGGACATTCATTGCTGGAAGGCAAGTTGCCTGAGGGAATAACATTAAACCTTTCATCAGAATATTACCTTGATGAGCAGTTCCAAAATCAGCTAAGTGAAGGGAATTTAATGCCTTTACCTGGCAATAGATTATTGGTAGAGTTCAGCCAGATCTCAAGACCTCATGATCTGGAAGAAGTATTTTTTGACCTTGGCATTAAGGGCTATCAGGTTATCCTTGCACATCCAGAACGATACTTGTTCTTTCACAAACAATTCGATTACTACAAACGAATTAAAGAAATGGGTATTGAATTGCAGGTAAATGCATTATCATTAACAGACCATTATGGCAAACACGTCAAATCAATTGCAGAAAAGTTGATCGAAAAAGACATGATTGATTTTATTGGAACAGATATCCACCACGTTAGACATCTGGAAGGTTTAAAAAGAGTTCCGGGGAGTAAACACTTTGCACGTTTGGCAGATAGCGGACTACTAAAGAATAAAAATTTAATTTAAAAAGATCTACCAGGCGTTTTTATTTCCAACAAGTATTTGCCATATGGTTAAAAACGTAATCTTTAGATCTAACAAAAGCGACCAATTCTCCAGGTACCAAATATCTGCATCAACCCGTTCCTCCATAGAACCATCTTCTCTGGTTTCGCCACGTAATCCATTTACCTGTGCCCATCCGGTTATTCCCGGCAATAGAAAATGACGCACCATAAATTGGTCAATCAGTGCCGAATATTCAGCTGTATGCTGTAGCATATGCGGTCTTGGCCCTACTACAGACATATCTCCCATCAATACATTAAAAAACTGTGGCATCTCATCAATACTGTTCCTCCTCATGAAAGCCCCGATCTTTGTAATCCTGCTATCTTGCTTGCTTGCCTGTTTCGTATCAGAATCACCGTTAACACACATACTCCTGAATTTCCAGCAATAAAAAGGCTCATTATGTTTCCCTGACCTCAGTTGCTTAAAAAAAACGGGACCTTTAGACTCCATTTTTATTAAAATAGCCATTAAAGGCACCAGCCAGCTCATTACAAAAACGATAACTAAAAAAGAAAAAAGGATATCAAAAATCCGTTTAACAACCTGGTTAATCATTATCTCAAGAGGTTCTGTACGCGGGCTAAGTACAGGTAAATGCCCATACAACTGAACCATCACGTTCTTTTTAAAATAGTCTTTTACATCCGGAACCAACTTAAAACGGATCATTTCCTTATCAGCCCTTCGCATCAATTGATTGATCTTACCTATAGCCCGATCTGGCAGCGCACAATAAACTTCTCGTATACTACTTTCACGAACGTAATCAATACATTCTTCAACACTTCCAAGAATATTGATATCATTGCTTTTAAGAGCCGGATTGTCATCAAAAAAACCGACAACCCTATACCCTAAGTGCGTATTCCTTTCCATATACTTTCTAAGATCAACTCCCAGAGGGCCTGCTCCTACTATAACAACCTTCTTATAGTTGATCATTTTTGTTCTGCGCGAACGACGGAGCAGTAGAAAGCCTATTTTAACAAAAAGAAGCAATGGAATAAACACCATCAAGGCAATACCCATCAGCTTTCCGGAAATACTAAAATCTTTGATAGCAAATAATAAGATCGAGATAACGGCAATAAAAAGCAGTAATGACCCTAATGTTTGCCTTATGGTCGGAATGGCATCTTTAACGAAAAGATCATTATACAAACGGGTGATCTGGGTGACATTGAACCAGATAAAGTTAATGAGCAAAATATGAAGCAGACTGGGATCAGCACCTGAATACCCTAAAGTTTGATGTGTGATTGAATACCCAATAAAGATAGATAGGTTAACCAGAAAAAGATCCAATAATATACTTATGGCTTTGTAATAAGTACCGTACTTATCTATCATTTATCTGAATTTTGATCTTTTTTAATTTTGTTTGGCCAAAAATATGCATTAAATCCACAAAAAAGGCGTTTTAATTACCCAAAATATATGGATTAATTATTGCTTATAATATCCTAAATTTGTCCGTCATCTATTATAAAAAACTTGAAGCAATACTTTATAGGTTCTTACAAGCGCCTTAAACAAACCAACATTTTATCTAACTTCATCAACCTGAGCAGCATACAGCTTTCTAATGCATTGCTACTGATGTTGATCTATCCTATAATAACACATATTATAGGAATTGAAGCCTTTGGTTTTGTCATGCTTGCCAATACCTTTTCAGGGCTTGCTGGTATTGCTATCAATTATGGTACCAATCAATCTGGAATAAGAGACGTTGCAATAAATATAAAAAATCCTTACGAACTCCGAGATGTTTTTTATGTGACCTTCTGGATGAGGATCTTCATTTTCATATTGTTCATTTTAACAGTTATTGGAATGCAATGGCTAAACATTAAGTACTATACCTTTATTGTGTTGGCGGTACCTATAGTTATAGCAGAAGTTTTAAACCCCTTATTTTTCTTTACCGGAACTGAGAAACTAAAGTTGTATAACATAGCCAATTTGATGTCTAAAGCGGCGATTATAGTTTTGGTTATTGTTGTAATCAAAGGACCTGAAGACGCAAAATGGGTAAATTTGATTATGGGTACCTCATCATCCTTAACCTATCTTGCACTTTTAGGTTATGCCATATTTCATCATAACCTCGCCTTTTTAATTCCAAAAAAGAAAGAAATGCTAAAAATTGGAAAAGAAAATTTTTACTTAACCATCAATAGCGTTTCTGTTCAGCTTCAGCAATCGTTAATGGTTTTTGCACTTGCCAAATGGGGTAACCCCTCCTGGCTTGGCGCATACTCACTTTGTGACAAGATCATCTGGTCGTCCAGGATCATGATCATCTCTGTATCAAATGCCATCTATCCAAAAGCGGCTCAGTTTTATCAGGAAGGTGCCAAATTATGGGAGGCCTATATGAAAAGAATGAAGGGTTTAATGGCGATGATATTTTCGTTCGGATCACTTCTGCTATTTATAATGCCTGGATTTTTTATTCACTTAATTTCAGGCGAACACAATGAAATGGCCATCAGCTTCCTTAGAGTAATGGCATTTGTTCCTGCTGTTGCAGCCTTCAATTCGCTGAATGTTGTTGATCTGCTCCTAAAAAACAACACACGATCTATTTTTAACATATCTATAATTCTTTTTATTATCGCATGTATTGCCTGTTTCTTACTGATCAGAATTGCAAATCACCATTGGCTGGGGCTTTACACTTTAATTATAGAATGCAGTGCACTAACGATGTACGAATATGTGATAAAAAAATCCAGAAACTATGACGTCCATAAGCTTGCCTAAATCCATTGCTGTTATTTTAATAAACTGGAATAGTTATGAGTATACCCGTAACTGCATCCAATCTTTAAATAGAATGGAATTCAAGGATTTTGATATTATACTTGTTGATAACGGATCTATGGATGGTTCGGATGACAAACTGGTTAAAGACTTCCCGGATCTTATCTTTCTAAAGATCATCCACAACATAGGCTTTACTGGGAGTAACAACCTTGCCCTAAACCATTGCATTAACAGGGGATATAAGTATTCTATGATGTTAAACAATGATACTATTGTTGAACCTGACTTTTTAGAAGTACTCAATAAATACATGGAATCCAACCCTTACGTGGCAGCGGTACAACCTAAAATTTATTTTGAGCACGATAGAGGGTTATTATGGAATGCAGGCTCCTATTTCAACAGATGGACAGGTCAGGCATCAACCGAGGGCTACAATAAAAGAGTAACGGCTAATTCTGATAAACTGAAAGAGGTTGATTGGATTACAGGCTGTGGTCTTTTGGTACGTACAGAGCTGTTAAAAACAGCGGGACTACTTGATGAAAGCTTGTTTATGTACTATGAAGATGTAGATCTGTCTTTTAGAATAAAAAGATCGGGACTTAAGTTAATGTATGTACCCGATAGTATAATATACCACATTGCCGGTGCAGCATATAAA
>Ga0157371_10002239_pt1 | contig 18701 bp, 14 predicted proteins | sample C45metaG_FD_113462 | JGI IMG/M metagenome (GOLD analysis project Ga0157371, IMG submission 113462) | Corn rhizosphere microbial communities from Kellogg Biological Station, Michigan, USA - C4-5 metaG | ecosystem: Host-associated > Plants > Roots > Rhizosphere > Soil | place: USA: Michigan...
CCTAGTTTTTGAGCATAAACTGGGTCCAACGCATGCTCTGCGTCAATAAAAGCGGCTTGACCGCCAGTTTTTTGGATTTCTGCAATTGCATGAAGTGCTACTGTAGTTTTACCAGAGCTTTCTGGTCCATAAATCTCAATAATACGTCCTCGTGGATATCCACCTATCCCTAGTGCTGAATCAAGTGCTAATGAACCACTGGAAGATGTAGAAATTTGACGATCGGTTTTTTCTCCTAGTCTCATAACCGAACCCTTACCAAATTGTTTCTCTATTTGTTTTAAAGCCATTTCTAAAGCCGCTTTACGATCATTGCTCAACTGCATTTCCTCCTTAAAAGATATTCTCTTTTTTAATCCTATTCTTACTATACTCGGTTTTTGAGAAATATACAAGAAAAAAGCGAACGTTTATTCGTTTATTTTTCACAACTATTTCATTTTAGTAACTAAAAACGGCTCAAAATTAGATTTTGGGCCGTTTTTTATGTTCAAAATTAAATTCTTGCATTCCCTTGTTCACGAAGTAATTGTATTAAATAGTGAATGGTAAATTTGACTGCTCTAAGTCTGTTTGTATTTCTCATACCTGAAAGGCTCAATTTATATGAAATAGGTGCCATTTCTCCGTAAGCGATACCAATCCAAACAGTACCCGCTGGTTGGCCTCCATGTCCATCTGGTCCAGCCGCTCCAGTTATTCCAATACCAATATTCGTATTAAATTTTTCTTTCACCCGAACTGCCATTTCTTCTGCACATTGACTAGAAACAACGCTAAACTCTTTAATGATCGCTTCATTAACACCTAATTGTTTTATTTTCACATCTTCTGTATAAGTAATCATTCCACCTACTAATGCTTCACCCATACCAGGTACAGCTGCAAGTTCTGATTGGAATAAACCCGCTGTCATACTTTCTGCAGCAGAAATCGTTAACTCATTTTCGATTAAGATGTCTCGTAGTTTGGAAGCAAGCGAGTCATTATTATAACCATACACAAACTTGCCAACTCTATGTAGAATCTCGGCCTGTAAAGCTTCGATCCTTTGCCAAGCATCCTTTTCTGTATTACTTTTAGCAGTAAGTCTTAAAGTAACTTCTCCGTCTGATGCTAGTGGAGCAAGCGTTGGATTTGTCTGATTGTCTAATAAATCTTGCACTTTCGTCTCTAATTCTGCTTCGCCAATTCCAAAGAAGCGAATAACATGTGACATAATTACTGTTTCGTTATGTAAAAGTTTTAGTAGCAATGGTTTAGCTTCAAATTGAAACATTGGTTCCATTTCTTTTGGTGGCCCCGGAAGTAGCATATAGGCATGACTTTTAGTAGCTAATAACATACCAGGTGCCATTCCATGTTTATTTTCTAAAACCGTGCACCCTTCAAGTACAAGTGCTTGCTTTTTATTATTTTCGGTCATTTCACGATTAATTCGTTTAAAGAAATCTTCAATAAAAATCATTGCATTATTATCGAATACAAGTTTTTTGTTCAAATGCTTTGAGATCGTCTCTTTTGTCAAGTCATCTTTAGTTGGCCCTAATCCGCCTGTAAAAATGATTAAATCTGCTCGTTCTTCTGCAATTTTAATCGAATCTAATAAACGGTTTGGATTATCACCTACAACTGTATGAAAAAAAACATCGATACCTATTTCCGCTAATTGGGAAGAAATAAATCGTGCGTTTGTATTGGATATTTGACCCAACAACAATTCCGAACCGACAGCAATAATTTCAGCTTTCATGGAAAAACTTCCTTCCTACTTAGAATCCAGTAATACTTTACGATTTATATAGAAATAATCGAATCCAGACCATAATGTAAAGAATAAACAAACATATAACATAATCATATCAAATGGAAAGTTAAATAGTTCAAAAAATACATTTCCTAATAGTAAGGAAGAAATAGCTATAATTTGTGTCCACATTTTAATTTTACCTAATTGGTTTGCAGCTACTACTTCTCCTTCGTTTGCTAGAATTAAACGAAGTCCTGTTACAGCAAACTCACGGCTAATAATTAATATAACAACCCAAGCTGGTGCAATACCAAACTGAACTAAAATAATGAGGGCAGCAGATACAAGCAGTTTATCCGCTAATGGATCTAAAAATTTCCCCATGTTTGTAACTAGATTATATTTACGCGCGTAATACCCATCAATAAAATCTGTGATCGATGCAATGATGAAAATAATTGCTCCAACTAAATGACCTACAGGAATAGTCGCACCAAGAAAACTAACATCTCCCCAGTTAAAATCTACTAGCATAAATAACATAAATACTGGAATTAAAAAAATTCGGAACATAGAGATTTGATTTGGTATATTCATTTTCATTTGCAGTAAGCTCCTTTCATTTTCAAACAAAATAGCCATCTTATAGATGACTATTTGTTAAACTGTATTACTAGATTTTGTGGTGTTCTTTCAGATGGATATTCAACTAATTGATCATTTATATATACAGATGCATTTGGAGTAGACCCTACTCTGATACGAATTCGCTCTGCATTACTAGCATCTAATGTAAATGTTTCACCAGCTTGGATTTCTCTTGCAGGCTGCATCATTTCTACACCATTTTGATCTTGAATAGATAACCATGATTTTCCTGTAGCAACTACCTTCACTTCATAGCCTTCTGCTCCAGTTAAATCATATGTAGTATTTTCACCTTGCGTAGCACCAACTGTAATTTGTTGCTCCATAACTGGCTCTTCAACCACTTCTTCTATTGGCTCTTCTGGCTCTTCTTCTGCCGGTGGTTTCACTTCTTCTTTCGGCGGCTTTGTTTCCATCGTTAGGCCCGTCTCTGTGTCAATTTCCTCTGGTACATCTTTCGGTCCACTCTGAAATAATGTCCATACAATAACAATAATTGCAACAACAAATAATGCTACAACTAGCATAGGGAATATTTCCATAAACCTATTGGAGGATTGTCCCCCAAGTGTCCTTCTCGTAGGTGTCGGAGGTATATTTTTAGAAACATCATCGCTTGCTGAAGAAGGAATTTCTGATTTGTATGTCTCCAATAATTCGTCTCCATTTAATCCTACCGCTTCAGCATACTGTTTAATAAAAGCGCGCACATAAAATGCACCTGGCATAGTTGCATAATTTCCTTGTTCTATACTAGATAAATATCTTTTTTGAATTTTTGTTATTTCTTGTAAATCATCAATACTAAAACCTTTTGCTACTCTCGCTTCTTTTAAGCGAGCACCAAGTTCTGTCAATTAAAACACCCACCCGTTAAAAATTAAATCCACCAAATCCGCCAAAACCACCCATTCCTTTGTCGGACATTCCGTGGTTTTTTTCCATCATTTCATAAGTAATAACCTCATCAGGATTATGTCGAAGCTCGATAATATAGTCAAAATCGTCAATAGAATACTCAGAATGCTGGATAAACATATCTGGGTGTTCCACCACCTTAATCGTTGGCATACGCATCATTTCTCTAACAAGCTGAAGATGCTTTTCATCATTTGATTTTCTCGTTACGATACCGTCTAAAATGAAAATATTACGATCACTAAATTCGTCTCCGGCTAACTGACTTCTAATTGTTTGTTTAATCATAGTAGAAGAAAGGAAAATCCATTTTTTGTTAGCACAAACACTTGCTGCAACAACTGACTCTGTCTTACCTACACGAGGCATCCCTCTAATTCCAATTAACTTATGACCATCCTGTTTAAATATTTCAGCCATGAAGTCCACTAGAAGACCAAGTTCATCCCGAACAAACCGAAAAGTTTTTTTATCATCCGCATCTCGTTGAATATAGCGGCCGTGGCGAACAGCTAAACGATCTCTCAGCTTAGGTTCCCGAAATTTGGTTAAATGTATTGTATCCATAGTAGAAACAATATGTTCAAACCGTTCAATATTCTCTTTCTTTTCTGCTTTAATAAGCATTCCACGTCTACCTTCGTCAACCCCATTAATCGTGACAATATTAACTCGTAGCATTCCAAGTAAAGAAGAAATGTCTCCTAAAAGTCCTGGACGATTTATTTGAATCTCGTATTCAAAAAACCACTCACTAGCCATTTTAAATCTTTCCTCTCTATTTAGATGACGTTTCACTTCATTATAAGTTCTATCATATATGATTTCTTAGTTGAATAAAAGGAAAAAAGAAAAGAGCGCGAAAATATCTCTTTTCTTTTGGATTCAAATGTACCATCCACCATTCACACGGATTATTTGACCAGTTATATAAGTTGCTTTTTCACCTGTTAAAAATACAACTGCATTAGCTACATCTTGTGTAGAGCCAAATACTCCTGCTGGTATTTCCTCTAAAATTTGTTGACGAGCTTCTTCCTCTACATGGGCATTCATTTTTGTCTCAATAAATCCTGGAGCTACTGCATTTACCGTGATTTTTTGTGTAGCAACCTCTTTCGCATATGCTTTAACAAAGGCGTGTTGAGCACCTTTTGCTGCTGAATAAGCTACTTCATATGAAGCACCTGTATCGCCCCAAATTGATCCAACAAAAATGATCGAACTGTGTGTTTGTTTTCGAAGCTTTGGTGTTAATTTTCCTACTAAAAACATGGGATGTTCTACGTGTACCTGAAATAGATAGCGAATGTCTTCTAAAGTAGTTTGTTCTAAACCTTTGAATAGGCTATGTCCTTGTGCAAATACAACCGAATGAATGGTAAAAATGGAATTCGATAACGTTTCGACCGATTCCGATTTTCTCAAGTCTGCCTGTATAAGCATAAATTCTTGTGTAGGAAAAGATTCTTCTAAATCATTTACAAGTGCACTCACTCGCTCTTCATTGTTTGCGTAATGCAAATATAGGGACCATCCTGCTTCTGCAAGACTACGGCTAATAGCATGCCCTATTTCACCCGAAGCCCCCACAACTAATGCAAATTTTTTACTCATTCTTATTTTTTTCAAATGGAACAATTGTAAATACGGTATGTGCATTTTCATTTCTGAGAGTCTCAAACGCATCTTTCACTTGTTCCATCGATAAATTTTCGAGTGCAGGTACCACATCAAATAAATTCATATCATTAAATGAGTATCGTGTAAATTGGTTCGCAATGTATTCAATGGAATTCAAAGCTCTTAAAAAATAGCCAATTTTTTTACGAGTAATTCGTTTTAAGTCTTCCACGGTAAATTCCCATTCACTCGCATGATTCAAAATAGATTGTCTAATTGTTTGCGTCAGTTCCTCCGCATTCGATGTATCCGAACCAATCATGGAGAACCCATACCCGTTTTCCATGGAATAGTCAGCGGAATACGATTCATCAACTAAACCTTTATCATAAACATCTTGATAAAAAGCAGATGTTCGTCCAAAAACTAGTTCAATTGCTACTTGCATAGCCAACTCATAATTTAGCATTTCTTCACCTGAAATGTTGACATTATTGGATTTAATACCATAAATTACTTTAGGCTTTTGCACATCCATTTGTAACTTTCGTTCTTTTATGTCAACGTCATTTTGCTCATCCGGGAAAAATCGTGTTATTTCTTGAGGAGCTTCGAATGTCTTGGAAGCCTGATCTTCTTTAATAAAAGCCATCATTTCCTTTGGATCTACTGCCCCAACCACAAATAACACCATGTTCGAAGGATGATAAAAAGTATTATAACACTCATATAAATGTTCAGCTGTAATTTTATTAATAGATTCTACTGTACCAGCAATATCGATTTTCACTGGATGCTCTTTATACATATTTTCAATTGCTCCAAAGTATAAACGCCAATCGGGTTGATCATCATACATTGTGATTTCCTGGGCAATAATCCCCTTTTCCTTTTCAACCGTTTGTTCCGTAAAGTAAGGTTGTTGTACAAAGTCAAGCAAGGTTTTCGTATTATCTAAAATATAATCGGTCGAAGAAAATAAATAAGCCGTTCTTGTAAAAGAAGTAAAAGCATTTGCAGAAGCCCCTTTTTCGCTAAACTTCTGAAAAACGTCTCCTTCTTCCTTTTCAAACATTTTGTGCTCTAAAAAATGGGCAATCCCGTCTGGAACGATTACAGTCTTATCTTTACCAAGAGGAATAAATTCACGGTCGATAGAGCCATATTTTGTCGTAAACGTTACATACGTTTTAGAGAACCCCTTTTTAGGTAATATGTAAACATTTAAACCATTTGGCAACTGCTCATGATATAACGTTTCTTCTAATTGCTCAAAGTAAGTTTCATTCATTGTCTGCACCATCCTTACCAGAAAGGAAATAGACGAATTCCTTCTCTATTGTAGAAGCCATTTGTTGTATTTGCTCTTTCGTTACACTTGACCATCTTGAAACCCAGTTTTCTACCGTAAATGATTCATCTATTTCTTTGTACTGATCGTAAATTTCAATCTGAGCTCTTGAAGAATCCAATGCTTCTTTTAATTGATTCTTTAACATCGATTTAGTCTGATTGATCTCTAAATCTGTTATATCTCCTGCTTGCATGGCTTTTAATTGCTCATCGATTAGTTTTACGGCCTTTTCCTGTAAGTTTGAATCAATTCCTGCTAGGACAAATATTAGGCCATATAAAGAGGAATAACTACTTGATGCGTAATACGCCATACTTTCTTTTTCTCGCACATTTATAAATATCTTCGAATGAGAAAATCCACCAAGTATCCCATTCGTTAGTTGCATTATTGGGAACTCTTTCGAGAAAAAAGTAATCGGCGTACGATACGCCATGTGCAATTTCCCTTGCTTCATATCTTGTATTTCATGGAGAAAATCTTTATCATTTGTTGTTGTTGGAGCCTCTACTTCTTTTTTAAGTTCCGCTGTTCTAGCTGTAAATTGGAAATATTTCTCCATTTTATCTTTTATTTCTTGCATATTTACATCACCAACTACATAAATAGACAATTCATCTTTCTTTAAAAGCGTTTCATGCATATCAACCAACTGTTCATTCGTTACACCTTGTACTGCTGCAACTGTACCATTAGCAGTAATCGATGCAGCATGATTTGGTAGAATGTTTTCTAGTAAGCGTTGTTGGGCATATCTGGTTTTATCGTCATACATGGACTGAATGCGCTCAATCACTTGTTCTTTTTCTCTTTTCACAATAGAATCAACAAATTTCCCATCAACCATATTTGGTTTAAAAATTACGGTATGTAATAAGGAGAATACTTCCTCTACTACTTTTTCATTGGACAAATAAGCATCATTCACCGTTTCAGCATTTAATGAAAAAATATGGTGATTTCCCTTCTTAGCTGTATCAAAATACAAAACAGCTCCGTATAGGTCATCTAAGCGCTTTCGGAAAGCAGCATTTGTTGGATACTCAGCATTATTATATTGAAGGACATTTGCTAATACCGAACGAATCGCTGCTTGTTCTAAGGTTAACTGCTGTTTCCATTTAAATGATATGTTAATGGTTTTAAATTGTTCTGTCGGTCGCACGTAAAGCTTAACACCATGTGCAAGTTCAAACTGTTGAAACATGTTGTTTTCCCCCTTTTTCTTTCTAGTTTATCTCATATACCTATTCACTATACATGTTCTAATTATATCAATACAAACAAAAAGGGACCAAATAAATTTGGTCCCTAAATCTAAGATAGAAAACTACCTTGCTATTTAGTTACTATACAACTAAACAGTTTCTATCTGCATTTCAATTCATCGTTTTCCTTTAATGTATGGAATACCACTAGCCTTTGGTGCATTTGCTTTTCCGATAAATCCTGCAACTGCTAATATAGTTAATACATATGGTAATATGTGTAAGAAATAGGGAGGTACTTGATCAACATATGGGATCTGTCCTCCAACAATACTTAATGCTTGAGCAAAACCAAAGAATATAGCTGCTCCAAGTGCACCAAGTGGGTGCCATTTACCAAAAATCATTGCGGCAAGCGCCATGAAACCTTGTCCATTTATAGTACTGTGACTGAACTCTCCAGAGATAGATTGAGCATATACTGCTCCACCAATACCAGCAAGAGCACCTGATAAAATAACCGCAATATAACGCATTTTCGTTACATTAACACCCATAGTATCTGCAGCCATTGGATGTTCTCCAACCGCGCGTAAACGTAAGCCAAATGGTGTTTTATAAATAACGAACCATGCAAGTACTGCAACCCCAACTGCTAAAATCGATGTAGAATAAACATCTTTAAAAAACATTGGTCCAATTATAGGTATATCACTTAACAATGGAATATCGAAACGAATAAAACGTTCTTGAATATAATCTGTTTGGCCTTTGCCGTAAATCATTTTTACTGAGAATAATGCGATGGCAACACCTAACAAGTTGATCGCTACCCCAGATATCGTTTGGTTGGCTCTAAAGGAAATAGATGCCACTGCATGCATTACTGAGAATAATCCGGATACAAGCATTGCTGCAATTAATGCAAACCAAGGTGTCAACGAACCAAAAGTATCTACAAACATCAAGTTAAAAAGAATGCCGATAAATGCACCCATTACCATTAAACCTTCCAGCCCAATGTTAACCACACCGGAACGTTCGGAGAATACTCCGCCAATTGCAGTAAAAATTAATGGAGATGCATAAAAAATAGCCGAGGGAATGATGAAATAAAGAACATCTAAAAAGCTCATATTATTTCGCCTCCTTTTTTTTGTTCATTTTTTCAAGGAAATAGCGAATTACGTACCCACATGCTACAAAGAAAATAATAATCGCAACAACAATCGATACGATTTCAACAGGTATACCAGCTTCGTTGGGCATATTTAAAGCTCCGTATTTTAGCGATCCAAATAAGACTGCTCCAAATATAACCCCAAGCGGTGTATTTGCCCCTAACAGAGCCACAGCAATCCCGTCAAAACCAATTCCGGTAAAGCCACCTTTTGTAGCAGCATATTGGAAGGTACCAAGTGCCTCCATTGCTCCAGCAAGTCCAGCGAATGCACCAGAAATAACCATAGAAAGAATAATATTCTTTTGAACATTCATGCCTGCATATTGAGAAGCATGCTGATTAAACCCAACCGATTTTAGTTCATAACCCATTGTTGTTTTTTCGAGAATAAACCACATTAATAAAACCATCGCTAATGCGATAAAAATACCATTGTGTAGTCTTGAATAATCGGTAATGCTTTCAAAGAACGCTGATTTTAATGATGCTGTTTCTTTTATTGTACCTGTATTATCTCCACCATCAGACACAATTTTAATCAGCACATTCGTTGTATGAAGTGCAATATAGTTCATCATAATGGTAACAATTACTTCATGTACTTGTAATTTCGCTTTCAAAAGACCTGGAATAAAAGCCCATAGTCCCCCTGCTACAGCAGCAGCAATAATAGCTAAAGGTAGATGAATATACATTGGAAGATCAAATGTAATTCCAACATAAGCAGCTGCAAACCAACCTACTATTAGTTGTCCTTCTACCCCTATATTAAATAGTCCAGTACGGAATGCAAACGCTACGGCTAGCCCTGCTAATATATATGGCGTAATCTGGCGGATTGTTTCACCAATAGCATATGCATCTCCAAAAATACCATTCCAAAGTGCTAGATATCCTTTTACAGGATCATATCCACTTACAAGCATGACAATTGCTCCCACGAGTAAACCTAATATTACAGAAATAACAGGGACAAGTATATTTACTACTCTATTCGACATGCACAGTTTCCCCCTGTTTCTTATCATTTTCATTTTTTCTTTGTCCTGCCATTAATAATCCTAACTCTTGTTCAGATGTTTCTTTTGGCAGCAAAGTATCTACTATTTGTCCATCATAAATAACTGCAATACGATCAGATACATTCATAACTTCATCTAACTCAAAAGAAAGAAGTAATACGGCTTTTCCTTTGTCCCGTTGTTCAATTAGGCGTTGATGAATAAATTCAATCGCACCTACATCAAGTCCACGAGTTGGAAGTGCAGCAATTAGTAATTCTGGATTTCGAGTTACTTCTCGTCCAATAATTGCTTTTTGTTGATTTCCTCCTGATAAAGCTCGAGCGGGTGTATGTTCCCCTTGTGTACGAACGTCAAATTCTTTAATAATTTTCTGAGCTAATTCCGAAACTTTTCCATAATTCATAATCCCGTTTTTGGAAATAGGATCTAAGTAATAGGTTTGTAACGCAATATTATGACCAATTGGGAAGTCTAAAACTAACCCATGTTTATGTCTGTCTTGTGGAATATGCCCTACGCCAGCTTCTGTCACTTTACGAGGTTTTTTATTTGTAACATCTTGTCCATTAATTGTAATGGAACCTTTTTTAGACTTACGAAGACCTGTAATAGCTTCGATAAGTTCGCTTTGTCCATTTCCATCAATCCCAGCAATACCTAAAATTTCCCCTTTGCGCACGGTTAAATTTAAGCCTTTTACTTTCTCGATGCCACGGTAATCTGTAACAACAAGATCCTTAATTATTAGTGCATCTACTGTTGGATTTGCTTCCCCTTTAATAGTCTTAAATTCAACTTGTCTACCAACCATTAAAGAGGCAAGCTCATTCGGATTTGTTTCTGCAGTAATAACTGTTCCAATTCCTTCGCCTTTTCGAATAACTGTTACTCTATCAGAAACGTCCATAATCTCTTTTAATTTGTGGGTAATTAATATAATAGATTTACCTTCTTTAATTAAACGTTTCATAATTTGAATTAACTCATGAATCTCTTGTGGAGTTAAAGAAGCAGTTGGCTCATCAAAAATTAAAATATCTGCGCCACGGTAAAGCGTTTTCAGTATTTCTACTCGCTGTTGCATCCCGACGGAGATATCCTCTATTTTTGCATTAGGGTCCACATCTAATCCATACATTTCAGAGAGTTTTTGAATTTTTTTAGCTGCTTCTTTAATATTAATAATTCCTGCTTTTGTTAGTTCATTGCCTAATATAATATTTTCCGTTACTGTAAAATTTTCAACTAGCATAAAATGCTGATGAACCATTCCAATTCCGAGCTTATTGGCAACGTTAGGATCTGTAATTTGCACAGTTTTCCCTTTAACCTTAATCTCCCCTGCTTCTGGTTGATACAAACCAAATAATACATTCATTAGAGTGGACTTACCAGCTCCATTTTCTCCTAAAAGAGCATGAATTTCACCCTTCTTCAATTGCAGAGTGATGTTATCATTTGCTACAAACGATCCAAACTCTTTTCGAATGCCAAGCATCTCTATTACATAATCCAATGAACTCACTCCCTACTATCATACTGTTGCTAAATTAACACAGGAAAGACTTTATATAATATTTAAAATCTTTCATCTACTAATTTAAAATATCATAAAGACCGAAATAAATCGGTCTTTATGATGTCTAATACAAATTTATTCTACAGTTTCAGGAACAACAATTTCTCCAGCAGCAATTTTGTCAGAGAATTCTTTAATTTTCGCTTGAACGTCTTCTGGAATAGCTCCACGTGAGTCAGCAAGAGCAACTCCACCTTCAGCTAAACCGTAAGTTGTTGTTTTACCACCTGGGAAGTTTCCTTCCAATGCTTCGTTTGCAATGGTTTGAACTGCAGTGTCTACACGTTTTAACATAGAAGTAAGTGTTACGTTTGTATCACCAACAGCGCCTTCTTCGTATTGATCAGAGTCAACTCCGATTACCCATACGTTCGCGTTTGCATCTTTTGTTTTACGTTCTTTAGCTTCTGCAAACACACCATTACCAGTACCACCAGCTGCGTGGAAGATAACATCTACGCCTGAAGAGTACATACGGTTAGCAGTTGTTTTACCAAGAGCTGCATCGTCAAATTTACCAGTGTATTGTACATCTACTTTGATACTTGGGTCTACTGCTTTAACGCCTTCAACGAATCCCGCATGGAAGCGCTCGATAACTGGAATTTCCATCCCACCAACGAAACCAATTTGTTTTGATTCTGACATTAAGGCTGCTGCAACACCAGCTAGGAATGAACCTTCTTGCTCTTTGAACATAACAGAAGCAACATTTTCTTTTTCTACAATTCCGTCAATGATTACAAAATTAGAATCTTTACGTTGGTCAGCAATTTCACCTATTGGTTTTTCCATTAAGAAACCAACACCATAAATTACGTCGAAGTCACGACGTACTAAGTTGTTTAAGTTTGTCACATAGTCAGCGTCTCCAGTTGATTGAAGGTAATCGTATCCACCATCGCCTTTTTCAAGACCATGTTCTTTACCAAAAGCTTGGATACCTTCCCAACCTGATTGGTTGAATGATTTGTCATCAATTCCTCCAACGTCCGTTACCATTGCGATAGAGAAATCTTTCGCTTCAGAAGTACCAGCATCTTTTGAACCTGTAGATGTTTTTTCCTCGTCATTTGTACCACAAGCACCAAGAATAGTACCAGCAGCTAATACAAGTGACAAACCTAATCCAAATTTACGTTTCGTCAAAATGAAAACCTCCATTATTTTTCTTTATTAGCAGGAATTTAAATCATTTTACACCCTTTTCCGAACAACATGAAAGCTAAATTTATCCGCTCGAAAATAATTTTTCGAATACAAAACCACGCGATCATTCTCATCATAGTGAAGTTGTTTTAAAACAAGCAAAGAAGTTTCTGGTTCACAGTTCAAAGTCGGCGAAGCAATTTCATGGTATCCCACTGGATCAATGAACGCTACCGCATGTGACACTCGTATGTCTCCAGATTCCTCCAAAGCAGTAAAGATTGAACCTTCTTCTCTTATGAGAAAATCATTTGGTAAGTAGTTTTTCGGAACTTTATCGACACAATAGACAACTGGTTCACCGTTTGCAGTCCGGACGCGTTCAATTGAAATAATCGATTGTTCTTCTCTACAATGAAAGCGGTTAATGTCTTCTTCACATGGAAGCGATTGCATGGAACTCAAATAAATAGTTCCTGGCTCCATTCCAGCGGATCGAATCATAGACGAAATACTAGAAAGGTGCTCGATTCCAGATGTGAAAACGGGCTTTGTATTAACAAAGGTTCCTACTCCATGTCTTCTGACAATCACATTTTCTTCTTCCAATAATCGAAGAGCTTCTCTTAACGTTGCACGACTTACACCTAGTGACTTAGCTAACTCAAATTCTGAAGGAAGTTTTTCCTTTTCTTTGAATATACCATTTGCAATGTCTTGCTTAATACGATCAATCACTTGTAAATATAAAGGTCGCTGGTCTACTTTTATTGTCATTACAACACCACCATTTTGAAGAGATCAGACCTCCGATGTAAAACTTTCCTACTAATCAGTCATACTATACCATTAATAATGATTGAAATAAATACTTTTATTCGAATTAATTTACTCAATCTTTATACATTTGTAATGATTTTGTCATATTATTACTTAATTGTGTCATACTATTTAGCGAATAATGTCATAATATGTCTTGATCTAGATCGTGTTTTGAAATCAGTACTTGTCGAGGTTTACTCCCCTCATAAGGTCCTACAACTCCACTCATCTCTAACTGATCAATAATCCTTGCTGCTCTCGAATAGCCAATTCTGAAGCGACGTTGCAGTAAGGAAACAGATGCCGTTTGCATATCGGTTACTAATTGGACAGCATCGTCATACAGTTCATCTCGGTCTAATTGTTCCTGTGTTGCTTCTACTTCATCTGGAATCATCTCTTCTTGGTAGTTGGCTTTTTGTTGTTCTATGACAAAATCCACTATTCTTTCTACTTCGGCATCAGACAGATAAGCTCCTTGTACTCGTACTGGTTTAGAACTTCCAGCTGGTAAAAATAACATATCTCCTCGACCAAGTAACTTTTCCGCCCCCCCCATATCTAATATGGTACGTGAGTCAATAGAAGAAGATACGGCAAATGCAATTCTAGATGGAATATTCGCTTTAATAATTCCGGTAATCACATCTACACTCGGTCTTTGTGTTGCAATGATTAAATGAATACCTGCCGCACGAGCCATTTGTGCTAAACGCGTGATTGAGTCTTCTACGTCACTAGAAGCAACCATCATTAAGTCAGCTAGCTCATCTACAATAACGACAATATAAGGAAGCTTTGGATGTTTCTCCTCATTTTCTTCATTCCACTTATCAATATGTTCATTATAGCCTTCCATATTACGTGTTCCCGTATGCGAGAACAAATCATATCTACGTTCCATTTCAGAGACAATTTTCTTCAAAGCTTGCGATGCTTTTCGTGGATCCGTTACAACTGGTGCTAGTAAGTGAGGAATACCATTATAAACATTTAACTCCACCATTTTCGGATCGATCATCATCATTTTCACTTCATGCGGCTTCGCACGCATCATAATACTCGTAATGATACCGTTTATACATACACTTTTCCCACTACCTGTTGAACCTGCAACAAGTAAGTGAGGCATTTTATTCAACTGTGCAAGAACTGCCTGTCCTGTTACATCTCGTCCAAATCCAATTAATAGCTTTAAATTAGGTTTATTATTTTCATCTGATTCCAGCACTTCACGTAAACTCACTATAGCTACTTCTTTATTTGGTACTTCTATCCCTATAGCAGACTTACCTGGAATCGGTGCTTCAATTCGAATATCTCTTGCAGCTAGAGCCAAAGCTAAATCATCATGTAAGCTGACAATGCGACTTACTTTAACTCCCACATCTGGAAGAACTTCATATTTAGTCACAGCAGGACCTAAATGAACTTCTGTTACTTTAGCCTTTACTCCAAAACTAAGAAATGTTTGCTCTAGTTTTTTTGCATTCGCTTGAATGGCATTCAATTCTCCACTTTGGTCACTATGCTCTGGTGAGTCTAATAACGAAAGCCCAGGTAATTTGTAATCCTTGTTTTCCAACTCATCTGCATCCATATTAATTTCTAGCGGCTCAGTCAATTCCATAGGTTCTTCTTTTTTGGAGATTCTTTCCGTAAAAGCGGAAATAATTGGAGCGGTTACTTGTTCTACCACTTCCATTTCCACTTCCACTGGTTTAAAATCATGAACCGTGACTGCTTCTTCTTGTGTACTTTCTTTTCTCTTTCTTCTAGATACTCTCTCGGATTCAACTGGTTTCTTCTTCACTTTTCTGGGTCTATTTTTGAAATTTTCTCTTATTTTCGGAGATACCTCCACTAAATAAGGAACAAGCGCTTTCCCTGTCCATAAAACTAGCCCAATGAGTAACATTAACGAGCCAGCAACTTTTGCCCCACTGGAATCAAATAGAACATGAAACGATGCAAATAAAATTGCCCCAATAATTCCTCCACCAAGAGAACTCGTTCTATCTGTAATCCCACCACTCTCTACTAGGACTCTATAACTTTCTCGTAAAACAGAATTAGTCATTAACGCTTTCCCTTCAAATAATTGCTGAAAAAGAGCTAAATGACTAAATAACAATAAACTACCTAAAATAAATGCACTTCCTAATATAAAGCGATTATTCCAAGTAGGGAAAGTTTGCTTAATCATAATGATAAGAGCATAAACAACTAACATAAATGGAATGGCAATATGCCAATTACCAAATAAAAAATAGCCTATATAAGCAAATGTTTCTCCTACAAGCCCGTATTCAAAAAAAGAAATAATAGCAATTCCTATAACAAGTAGACCAATAATTTCATACATTAATGGATGTAAAGATTGCTTACTAACTTTTTTTACTGGTTTCTTTTTTTTTCTTGTTGCCAATCGTTTCACCTACTTCCTAATAGATATGCTGTGTTAAATTAGGCTGTTAATTTTTAGAAGAATATATTTTTTGACGAAAATCCGGGAGACTCTTACGGAAAAACGGGCTGCCAAGACCACGCACCGAGCTTTTAGAAACAAATCCTAAATTCGCCACATCCTGTTGCCCCGAGGAGGCTTGGCAGTTCGTCCGCGTAAAGCGAGCGGATTTTTGGCAGATAACAACATGATCATTTAACAGAGCAGATAGATAAAAAGGATTTCCTTCCACATGCGGAAAGGAAATCCTTTGTTCATATTAATATTCCATAATAATCGGAATGATCATTGGACGTCTTTTTGTTTGTTGGAATAAATATGAATTTAGCGTATCGCGGATTTCTTGTTTAATGTTTGTCCATTCAAACGTTTCTTTATTCACATATTTTTCAACAATTGTTCGAACTAACTTAGCAGATTCGTCCATTAGTTCCTCTGATTCTCTTACATAAACAAATCCTCTGGAAAGAATTTCAGGACCTGATGCAATTTTCTTTTGTGCACGATTTAACGTAATAACAACAATAAAAATACCATCCTGTGAAAGGAGTTTACGATCTCGAAGAACAATATTTCCTACGTCACCTACACCAATACCATCAATTAGCACATTTCCGGCTTGTACTCTTCCACTCATTCTCACTTTACCATTTTTATATTCGACAATATCACCTTTATCAGCAATAAAAATGTCCGATTTAGTCATACCAATATCTTGAGCTAGTTTGGAGTGAGCCATTAACATACGATACTCCCCTTGAATAGGGATAAAATATTTTGGTCGTGTTAAGTTTAACATCATTTTCAAGTCTTCTTGGCTACCATGTCCTGAAACATGAACATTTTTGCTAGATGTTAAAACTTTAGCCCCAGCTTTTGCAAGTTGGTTCATAGTTTGATACATACCAACTTCCATTCCTGGAGAAGGTGTAAAAGTAATTAATACAGTATCCGTATTTTTAATTCGAATGTCTTTATGGTGTTTACGAACCATTTTTTCTAACGCTTCTAATGGTTCTCCTTGGTTACCAGATACTATGACAACAATATTTTCATCTGGGTACTTCGAAATTTCTTTAATTGGGATAATTGTGTCTTCTTGAATAGTAAAATACCCTAGATCTAATCCAATTTCAAAAATATTCTCCAAGCTTTTTCCTGCAATTGCAACTTTTTTGCCAGTTTCTGCTGCTTTGTCAAACACTTGTTGAATTCGAATAAAATTAGAAGCATATAAAGACACTAGTATACGACCTTTTGCAGCGTGGAATGTTTCTGATAATTGGTTTTCAATTACTGCTTCTGATGTCGTATAACCTGGTCTTTCCGCCTCTGTGGAATCAGATAAAAGAATGAAAACACCATCTTCTCCCAATCCAGCAATTTTAGCGATATCTGGACGATATTTTCCTCTTGCCGATTGATCAAACTTAAATTCTCCCGTATGCACAACTGCACCTTCTGAAGTATGGAATACTATCCCTAATGAATCTGGAATACTATGTGTTGTGTGGAAAAACGTCACATGAGTACTTTGGAAATTCATTCGGCTTTTATTTGTTACTTCAAAATATTTAACCGATTGTTTTGTAGGCAATGCTTTTAAGTGAGTTTTAGCTAATGCAATTGTCAACTTAGAACCATAAACTGGTGCTTGGACTTTTTGTAGTAAATACGCAATAGACCCAATAGCATCTTCATGTCCGTGAGTTAAAAATATTCCTTTTACACGATCCTTATTTTCTTCTAAATACGTAATATCTGGAATAACTATATCAATACCAAGCATTTCATTTTCAGGGAACATCAGTCCACTATCTACAACAAATATTTCTTCATCAATTTCTACTACATACATTGCTTTTCCGACTTCACCAACTCCACCGAGTGGGATAATTCGAATAAGTTCATTTTTTACTTTTACCAATTTATTTCCTCCTATTATTAACCCGACCAACATCCACTATTTTTTATTATATCGAACGTCATCGATTCGCACAAATAAAAAAAGCTGAAGATTGAATTCTTCAGCCTTTTCATGAAAACTATTTGGTTTTCAGGTACCCTGGTATTCATTCCATATAGTATCAAATTCTATTTTTTCTTCTTTTGTCATTTCTACGAGCGGAAGTCTTAACGAACCAACCTCTACTCCAATTTTCGAAAGTGCATATTTCACTACCACAGGATTTGGATGCTTAAATAATCCTTTAATGACAGGTAAAATATTTTGGTGAATTTCAGCAGCTTTTGGATGATTTCCTGCATGAAAGGCTTGAATCATTTCCTGCATATCCTTCCCAATTACGTGCGATGCAACGGAAATAATGCCTGATCCGCCGACAGCAAGTAGAGGTAAAGTTAAGGAATCATCACCACTATACACAAGTAGTTCATTTTTCGTTTCTGCCACTATTTTGGTCATTTGATCCAAGCTACCACTTGCTTCTTTAACAATTTGAATCGACGGTATCTTACTTAATGCAACAATCGATTCTGGTTCTAAATTTACAACCGAGCGACCAGGAATATTGTAGACGACAATTGGTACAGTAGTTGCTGTTGCAATTGCCTCATAGTGGGCAATCATACCACGTTGATTTGGCTTGTTGTAATATGGCGTAACTATCATTAACGCGTCTACTCCAAGCGCTTCTGCTCTTTGTGATAAATCAATGGATGCCGCAGTATTATTACTTCCTGTTCCCGCAACGATTGGAGCTCTATTATTCACTTTTTTTACAACAAATTCAATAAACTTCAATTTTTCAGCTGTTGATAAAGTAGGAGATTCCCCAGTCGTTCCACATACCACAAGTGATTCAGTTCCAGTCGAAAGTAAATGCTCTATTAATCTTTCAGTTGCACTATAATCAATGGATCCGTCTTCTTGAAACGGAGTAACCATAGCTGTTGAGATATGTCCAATGTTCATCTGATTACACCTCTTATCAAATTCGCCTTGGCGCATTTGC
>Ga0157371_10002240_pt1 | contig 18688 bp, 13 predicted proteins | sample C45metaG_FD_113462 | JGI IMG/M metagenome (GOLD analysis project Ga0157371, IMG submission 113462) | Corn rhizosphere microbial communities from Kellogg Biological Station, Michigan, USA - C4-5 metaG | ecosystem: Host-associated > Plants > Roots > Rhizosphere > Soil | place: USA: Michigan...
ATAATGGTAACCGGCGCTGCAGGATCTATAGGCAGCGAGATCAGCAGGCAACTGTCCAAGTTCACTTTTAAGAAGCTTGTTTTGCTGGATCAATCTGAATCGGGTTTGTTTGATCTGGAGTTTGAGCTAAAGAAGAACAACCAGAAACAGTTGATAAAGGTGGAAGTCGCTTCGATCAGAGATGGTGCCAAAATGAAGAAAGTGTTTTCGATGCACAATCCCGACTTTGTATTCCATGCCGCCGCTTATAAGCATGTTCCGTTAATGGAAACCTTTACAAGCGAAGCAGTACTTACAAACATCTTCGGAACCAAGCAGGTGGCAGACCTGGCAATGGCTTTTAAGGTGAAAAAGTTTGTGATGGTTTCGACTGATAAAGCAGTCAACCCTTCGAACATCATGGGGACTACCAAGAGAATATCAGAGATATATATACAATCCCTGAGCGACCATCCTGATTCTCAAACTGAATTCATTACCACCCGTTTTGGAAATGTATTGGGTTCTGCCGGAAGTGTGGTGAGGACCTTCGATAAACAAATCAAAGCCGGCGGTCCCATCACAATCACGCACCCCGAGATCACCCGTTATTTTATGACCATCCCCGAAGCTTCGAAATTAGTTCTTGAGGCAGGAAAGATAGGTGAATCGGGAGATATTCTTCTTTTCGACATGGGAACTCCTGTTAAGATTTTAGACCTTGCAAAAAGGATGATACAACTGGCAGGGTTGAAACAGACAGATATAGCGATTGTACAGACGGGGTTGAGACCCGGAGAGAAAATGTATGAAGAACTTTTCAAAGAATCGGAAGAATTTGCAGAGACGTATCACCCGAGGATACTAAGGGCTAAAAAATGCCCCGACAGAAATTTGGAATTCGATTCACTGATGGAGGAATTGCATCAGGCGGCTACTTCCCATAACAACGAGATCATACCATTTATTTTGAGGAAGATGGTTCCGGAGTTTACATCAAGTGGTTCTTTGAACAAAGTGGTTTCGTTGCAGGACCTGGAGGAGTTGAAGAATTGAGAAGGAGAAGATGCCGGATACTAGATGGCTGGATAGTGCAGAAGCAATAATTAACAGATTTTATTCGTTATACTTTTTGTTGAATGCTTCACAACTTAAACTGATAAACGGATAAGCATAAAATTACCTTAAAACTTTTACCGTCATCTTCTCTTTTGAGTGATGGTATTATTTTTGACTCAGAACGATTTATCTTTTAAGTTACACCCTTCATGAAAAGGCTAATTCTTCTTATTTCATTTTCAATTTTTGCGCTTATTTCACAAGCACAAAAGAGCCTGGACCTTGATCTTTTTTTAGGGACTTCCAACTATTCAGGTGATTTGCAGGATAAGCGGTTTACTTTCAGCCAGGCACATCTTGCGGGAGGACTCGGACTGTCTTATGAAATTACCAATCATTTTTCTCTAAGGGCTGCGTTTAAAATTGGAAAGATCTCAGCGGATGACAAGTTGGGAAGAAACAAGGTTAGAAACCTGAATTTCTCTTCCCAACTCACAGAAGGTGCTCTTGACCTTCAATATTTAATTACGCCACTTGGAGCGCATGTACTATCTCCTTATGTATTTGCCGGTGTAGCCGTTTATCATTATGATCCATACACTTTTGACAGTACTGGCAGAAAATATTACCTGAAACCGTTAAGTACTGAGGGAGAAGGTTTTATTTCCGGCAGAAACAATTACAGCCTTACACAGTTTGCGATTCCTTTTGGAGCGGGTGTCAAGATGCCTTTAAGTGATAACATTAATGTTGGTTTGGAGATCGGCTACCGGAAGCTCTTTAATGACTACCTTGACGATGTAAGTAAAACATATGTAGACCCCAATCTTTTATTGGTAAACCGGGGGGCCAAAGCGGTAGAACTTTCATACAGGGGTGATGAATTAAAAACCGGTTCAACTATTTACCCTGCAGGTGGGCAAAGGGGTAATCCCAAATACAACGACTGGTATTATTTCACCGGATTGACTTTATCCTTCAGGCTTGGTAACAGTTTATTTGGAGATGGTGGTGGCAGAGGAGGAAAGAATGAATTGGATTGCCCGAAGAATGTTTTGTAGGCAATTGGCAGAAGCGAGGGCCACAAAGAGACCAAGCGATGAAGAAACGGAAGCAAGGATATTTTTCATTTTCGCATTTTCTAAGTCTACTCCCTCCAGCCTCTTAAAAATTCTTCAATTTTCATTCTTTTTTTTCCTTCTAATTGAATTTCTTTAAGCTGAATAAAACCATCAGCGGAGGCAAATTTTAGAAAAGTTTTGTTGTCTGTAAATACTTCCCCTGGTTTTGAAGTAATTTCCTTTAATTCTTTTTGAGCAGAAAATATCTTTAATTTCTTTCCCTTTAAATAAGTAAATGCAGCAGGATAGGGTGAAAGCCCACGGATAAAATTATAGGTCTCATCTACTTTTTTATTCCAGTTTATTTCACAGTCTTCAGAAAATATTTTAGGCGCAGATTTTAAAGTTGAATGGTGCAAGTCAGCTGTTGAACTCTGAGGGATTTGCGTGAGCGAGCCTTCAGCCAACTGATTGATTGTTGTTAAAAGCAGGTCCGCGCCCGCTTCCATCATTTTATCATGAAGACTGCCTGCCGTTTCATCATCGTTTATTCCTATTTTTCGCTGTAATAAAATATTGCCGGTATCTATTTCCTGTTGCAGTTTGAAAGTAGTAACACCGGTTTCCTTTTCGCCGTTGATGATGGCCCAATTAATCGGGGCTGCTCCCCGGTATTGAGGCAACAAAGAAGCATGAAGGTTGATCGTGCCTAACGGAGGCATATTCCACACGACCTCAGGCAACATCCTGAAAGCCACTACTACCTGCACATCTGCTTTCAGTGCTTTAAGTTGTTCTATAAATCCGGAATCTTTTAATTTTTCAGGTTGAAGAATTTTTAAATTTTTTTCAATTGCATATTTTTTCACCGCGCTTTCGGTGATCTTCATTCCTCTCCCTGCTGGTTTATCAGGAGCGGTTATCACTCCAACGATTTTAAGACCTGCTCTGTAAAGTTTATCTAATGAGGGAACAGCAAATTCCGGTGTTCCCATAAATACGATTCGAAGTTTATTCATTTTTGCTACCCTCGGTTCACTTTATTTATGTTTTAATTCCTAAAAATCTTTATACAATAAATATTTCTTCCTGATCTTTTTATAATTATTCAATGCAGGTTCCCAGCTATTTCTTATTTCTTTTTCTGAAACGCCATTTTTTATTTGTTGCCACAAATCATTGTTCCCGGCTAGTTTATCGAAGAAAGAGTTTTCCATGTTTCCTGATTTCGGAACAATAAAAAAACTGTCTTTATCCGGAAAAAGGCGGTATGCCTGCAAAATGTATTTTAATTGAATTTGTTTGTTTACTCTGTGAAGTACGTCTTCCGGCGTGCCAAATAGATTCCATCCATAGCAAACCTCTCCATAATGCTTACTGCTTTTGGCTCCTTCGGTGGGATGGGGAGTAAACGAATACAAATTTTTGGGTAAAGACGGCGCTCCAAAAACCTGGAAGGGGGTAGTTGTGCCGCGTCCTTCACTTAAGGTAGTTCCTTCAAAAAAACAGGTGGATGGATATAGATACACTGACTGAATATCCGGTAAGTTGGGCGATGGTTTTACCGGTAAAATATATTTGCTGTTGTGATCATAATTCAAACATTTGATCACCAGGAAATGAAAGGGAGTGTCAACCGAATTTTTTGCTTCATGCAAATAATATTCATATTTTTCATTCGCTTTGTCACTTAACCATTGTTCACCTCCCAGCATTCGTGCATATTCACCTATAGTCAGGCCGTAAACGATCGGAATGGGTTGTTCTCCTACAAAGCTTTTATACTTTGGTTGCAAAACCGGCCCATCCACGTAGAACCCATTTGGATTAGGCCTATCGAGGATCAACAAAGGAATTGAATTTTCCAATGCAGCTTCCATATACTGCTGAAAAGAAGAAATGTAAGTGTAATACCGTACGCCCACATCCTGGATATCGTACAACATTACATCCACGCCTTTCAAATCTTCAGGTGTAGGTTTATTGTGTTTTCCATAAAGACTGATCACTTCAACCCCGGTTTCTTTGTCAATAGTATTTCCTACTTTTTCTCCGGCATCAGCCGTTCCCCGAAAGCCATGTTCCGGTCCAAAAATCCGAACCACTTTGATGCCCCGTTTCAATAAAGTATCTACAAGATGAGTGTTTTTCAACATGGAAGTGGGATTGGCAAAAACAGCCACATTTTTTCCTTTCAGAAGAGGAAGGTAAACATCCATTCTTTCTGCACCGGGAACTATTCTTTTTTGAGAAAAGGCTGAAAGGCAAATAAGCAGTAAACCAACAATTGAAGTAAATTTTTGTTTTATCATATTATGCATTAAAAAGACAAAAGTAAATAAGTAAAAATAAGTGTAAAAAGGCGGACGACAGCTGATAAAATTCTTATAAAAATTAATCTTTTAATAAAATCATGCGGGTAAGTAAAATATTATTGGCAACTTTACCACACACGAAATACTTTTTCATAATAGGTGTTTCCATTATTAATACTTTAAAATAAATAATTATGAGCAAAGCAAAAAAAGGCGACAACGTGAAAGTGCATTACAAAGGCAAATTAAAAAGCGGTGAGCAGTTTGATTCCAGCGAAGGCAGAGAGCCACTTTCGTTCACTGTTGGCGCAGGACAAATGATCAAAGGTTTCGATGAAGCGATTCCGGGAATGGAACCAGGAGAGAAAAAAACCATCAGCATTGCTCCTGAAAATGCGTATGGCGAAAAGAACGCCGAAGCGATCATCGAATTTCCGAAATCCAATATACCCGAAGATATGAAATTGGAACCCGGGATGAAGTTACAGCTTCAGAACCAGGCGGGGCAACCGATTCCTGTTACCGTAACTGAAGTAAAAGATGATGTGGTGATCCTGGATGCTAATCATGAACTGGCAGGAAAAGAATTGATATTTGATATTGAGTTGGTGGAGATTTCATAGAAGAAGCTGGCACAAGGAAGAGGTTTTCGCAAAAAGACACAAAGACACGAAGACTCAAAAAAGAAGAAAGAGTCTCTGGTCACAAGGTGCATGACCGAAGGCTTTAAGATTTATACAAAAAGATATTCTTTTGTGAATCTTAGAGCCTTTTTGTCTTTGCGGGAATAAGAACCGTTCTCTTCAATTTTTGTAACTTTGAAATAAATCAAATCGTATGGCTACAGAAATTCTTTCTCCTTTAAAAAAAGAAACGACAGCAATTGATTTTCTTCCTTTGCAGGGAACTGATTATGTTGAATTTTATGTAGGAAATGCAAAACAGGCAGCTCATTATTACAAGACTGCTTTTGGATTTCAGTCATTGGCTTATGCAGGGCCTGAAACAGGCGTGAAAGACAAAGCCAGTTATGTGATAAGACAAAACAAACTTACATTCGTACTTACCACACCCATAAGGAGTAATAATGAAATAGCAGATCATATTGCCAAACATGGAGATGGGGTAAAAGTTCTGGCTTTGAAGGTCGAGGATGCGACAAGCGCATGGGAAGAAACGACCAAACGCGGAGGTAAAAGTTACCTTGAACCCACCACTTTAAAAGATGATACCGGAGAAGTGATAATGAGCGGCATACATACTTATGGTGATACAGTGCATTTATTTATTGAAAGAAAAAATTATTCAGGCGCTTTTATGCCGGGTTACAGGAAGTGGGAAAGCAATTATAATCCAACTGAAACTGGTCTTTTGTACGTTGATCATTGTGTTGGCAATGTAGGCTGGAATCAAATGAATCCGTGGGTAAAATTTTACGAGGAAGTCATGGGATTTAAAAATATCCTGAGTTTTGATGATAAAGATATTTCCACCGAATATTCTGCTTTAATGAGTAAAGTGATGAGCAATGGAAATGGTTATGTGAAATTCCCCATCAATGAACCGGCTGAAGGGAAAAAGAAAAGCCAGGTAGAAGAATACCTTGAATTTTATAACGGAGAAGGCGTGCAGCACGTTGCACTTGCTACGAATAATATCATTGAAACAGTAACCGCATTACGAAACCGGGGTGTCGAATTTGTAAAGATTCCCGCCAGTTATTATAATACGGTTTTGGATCGTGTGGGCCATATTGACGAAGACCTTAAACCTCTTAGTGAGTTGGGAATTCTCATTGACCGTGATGATGAAGGATACCTGCTGCAGATATTTTCAAAACCAGTGGAAGACAGGCCGACTTTGTTTTTCGAGATCATCCAACGGAAAGGCGCAAAAAGTTTCGGTAAAGGAAACTTTAAAGCCTTATTTGAAGCGATTGAAAGAGAGCAGGCCGAAAGGGGAAATCTATAAGGAGATTTGCAACTATTATTTTTTACTTATCGACTTAGAGCAAACGTGCTTTTTTTGTTAATAATTCTTCGTTAAGATGCTGCTGCCTATTTTAATTTTTTAGATAAAGTTTCTAATTTTGCTTTTTTAGATCTCCGACAACTGTTACAGAAAATGGCCGCCACGATAGTTAAGTATTTTTTTCTTTTTTTTCTTCTTGCATTCATCTGCAAACCGGGTTCTGCGCAAAATTCCTACATCGCCTCCCAAAGTGTTTCTTTTAGAATTCCACCGGCATTAAGTGCGAGGGAAGATTCAGTTGAAAAGGAATTAGAGAAAAAAGGCTTTCAGTGGCCGGTGAAATACATGTACATCCGCAGTTTTAAATACGATGGACAACTTGAAGTTTGGGTAAAAAATGAAGCAAAGGAAAAATACAAATTATTTAAAACCTATAAGGTTTGTTTGTTGAGCGGCGCCATGGGACCGAAAAGAATGCAGGGCGATTTCCAGGTTCCAGAAGGTTTTTATTATATTACCGAGTTTAATCCGCACAGTGCTTACCATCTTGCCTTGGGACTCAATTATCCAAATGCGTCTGATAAGATATTAAGCGATTCTCTACGGCCGGGAAATGGAATTTATATTCACGGCAGTTGCGTTTCTGTTGGTTGTATTCCGGTTACTGACAGTGACATTGAGGAGATTTATATCGTTGCAAGTTCGGCTAAAGCCAACGGAGAGGATTTTATACCGGTTCATATTTTTCCTGTAAAGTATAGCAAGAAAAAATCATTGGAATTTTTTGATAACTATACCAGAAACAATCAACCGCTCGCAAAATTTGAATCGGAACTTAAGGATGCTTACGATAAGTTTGAAGCAACCAGGGAAGTTCCCATCGTTATGATAAATCGCAAGGGCGATTATGTGATAGATTAGCTTGCCAACGACCTTTAGCCGTTGTTATTAGACCAAATATAATTGCACCAATCAGAACGATCTTTTTAAACCAGTAAAAACAGCAAAATCCTCAATTCTTATTTAGTTAACCGGAATGGCTTAAATGAAAATTGTTATTCTTCGTTTTGCATCAAGAGTTGAATCGTTTCTTTTGTTTTTTGTTCCAGGATTACTTCTTTGTTTTTTGTCAGATGCTCAATCATTTCAACATTATAATGCCTGATGGTAAGAAGTGTGAGATCTTTTTGGATTTGTACATCAAAAATTACCGAAGCTTTATCAGCGATATTTCCGGTTTTTTCGGGAACGTCGTCAATACAAATCATAAGGCTAATGGCAGTGTTTTGGGTAAGATTCGGTTTTACATTCACCTTATTTAAAATGCTATTTAAGAAATTGGTTGGCTTTCCTTCAACAAAAGAAAAATCGATTGTTTGCAAGGAAATTAATACCTGCCTTCGTTTATAAACAATCATGGGTGGTAATGCTGTGCCCGATTTTTTTGTTATAACGGTACCGGTTAAACGTAAATCAAGGAACGACCTTACAAAGAGAGGAATGTTTTTATTTTGAAGTGGTTTGATTGTTTTCGGGTGAATTACCTGTGCGCCGTAATAAGCCATTTCTATCACTTCTTTATAACTGAGTTCCGGAATGGTTACAGAATCTTTAAAATCCTTTGGATCAGCGTTCATTACGCCATCCACATCCTTCCATATTGTTACACTTTCGGCATTAAGTAAATCCGCGAAAATAGCGGCTGTAAAATCGCTTCCTTCCCGTCCGAGTGTTGTACTTTCATTTTCATCCGTGCTGCCTATAAAGCCCTGGGTCACCACAAAATTATTTTCTGCAAACAAGGGAATCAATCTTTCTTCTGCCTGTTTTTTTGAAATTTCCCAATCAATTTTAGCATCCCTGAACGTATCATCCGTTCTTAAAACATCCCGTACGTCAATCCACCGGCTGGGTAATTTTTGTTCATTTAAAAAGAAGGAAATGAGTGTTGAGGAAAGTAATTCGCCGCAGCAAACAATTTGATCGTAATAATAGTTGTAATCTTTTACCGGCTTGTCATGCAGCAACCATTCTACTTCTGTAAAAAAATCATTTAATTGTTCGGAGGCTTTCTTCCATTGAAGGGTAATTAAATACTTCAACTGGTCGAGGTGATAATTTTTGATTTTATAAAACAACTGTAGCGCATCATTATTTCGTCCTTCATAAAAAGCTTCTGCCACTTTTTCGAGCGCATTGGTCATCTTTCCCATTGCCGAGATAACGATCAGGATTTTTTCGTCTTTATGGTTTTCGAGGATATGGCGCAGGTTCTGGATACGGTCAAAGCTATTTGTACTTGCACCACCGAATTTAAACACCTTCATTTTCTCATTTTTGATTGCTTAATTCTAAACTGTAGCAACTTTTTTGTCATCGTGGTTCTTATTGGCCAACTGCCCGCAGGCAGCATCGATATCTTTACCTCTGCTTACCCGGAGCCTTACATTCACACGATGAGCAGCGAGGTAATCCATGAACTTTTGAGTTACTTCTTTCTCAGGTTTTTCAAAGTCAACTTCATCAATAGGATTGTATTCAATGATATTTACCAGATGAACCGGCACCTGCCTGTAAATTTTGATAAGGTCATCAGCGTCCTGCAAAGAGTCGTTTTCACCTTTGAACAAAATGTATTCAAATGTGATATCGTTCTTTGTCTTCTGATAAAAATAATTTAGCGCTTCAATTAATGATTGTATATTATTAGAGTCATTGATCGGCATTATCTCGCTTCTCTTTTTATCGTTTGCTGCATGAAGAGACAATGCCAGGTTGAATTTCACGCCATCATCTCCCAGTTGCCGGATCATTTTTGAAATACCTGAAGTCGAAACCGTAATTCTCCTCGCCCCTATTCCCAGTCCATCCGGAGCAGTTATCCGTTCTATTGCTTTGAGTACATTATTGTAATTCAACAAGGGCTCGCCCATACCCATAAATACTACATTACTTAATTTCCCGCCGTACGTTTTTTCTGCCAGTTCATTTAGTAAAGCCACCTCATCATAAATTTCATCGAAGTGCAGATTTCTTTTCCTGTCCATAAAACCCGTAGCGCAAAATTTGCAACTCAAACTGCAACCGACCTGTGAGGAAACGCAGGCGGTTTGCCTGTTTTCTACCGGAATTAAAACCCCTTCTACTAAATGGCCATCAACTGTTTTAAAACGGCTTTTTACCGTACCATCAATACTGTATTGAGATAGATCGTTAGAAAGTGTAGGGAGTGAAAAATTTTCAGAAAGCTTTTCCCGAAGTTCTATGCTGAGGTTGGTCATGTCCCCAAAACTTTGCGCATGCTTTTTCCAAAGCCATTCCCACACTTGTTTTGCCCGGAATTTTTTATCGCCGACCGATAAAAAATATTGGGTAAGTTCGTCAAGGGTAAGAGTGCGGATATTTTTTTTAGCGTTCATTTTGCAAAGATAAGATGGTAAGCCGAAGGGGGAAAAACGAAAACATTTATCTTGCACGCTCTATAATCAAAAAATAATGGAAACCGTTTATGTTATTGATGCGATAAGAACGGCTGTGGGCCGCTATGGTGGCGCTTTAAGCAGTGTTCGCCCGGATGATCTTCTGGCCGCTGTGATTGAGACTTTAATAAAAAGAAATGGTAAAATTGATGTAAATGAAATTGAAGATGTGATCACAGGAGACGCGAACCAGGCAGGAGAGGATAACCGCAACGTGGCGCGAATGGCTGCTTTGCTTGCAGGGTTACCTGTTTCTGTTCCGGGAAATACGGTGAACCGGTTGTGCGCCAGTGGCCTCCAGGCTGTGATGGATGCTTCAAGGGCAATTATGTGTGGAGATGGAAACGTATTTCTCGCAGGTGGAGTAGAAAGCATGACCCGTGCACCTTTTGTCATGGGCAAATCCGATGGAGCGTTCAGCAGGAAAAAAGAAATTTATGATACGACTATCGGCTGGCGTTTTCCCAATAAAAAATTAATAGAAAAATATTACCCTTATTCCATGGGAGAAACGGCAGAAAATGTCGCAAAGCACTGGAAGATATCACGACGGGCACAGGATGAGTTTGCTTTTGAAAGTCAGCAGAAATACTTTGAAGCGCTGGCAGCGGGAAAATGGAAAGAAGAAATTGTTCCGGTAGAAATTACTCCTAATAAAGCCGACAAGATCATTTTTGATACAGATGAACATCCAAGAAAAACCTCTCTTGAAAAACTCTCACAACTAAGACCGGCCTTCATAAAAGACGGAACTGTTACTGCAGGGAATTCTTCAGGAATTAATGACGGCGCTGCTATGCTGTTACTTGCAAACAAGGAAATAATTGAAAAGTATGATCTGAAACCGATGGCCAAAGTGATAAGTATGGCAGTTGCGGGTGTAGATCCTGCCATTATGGGAATAGGCCCGGTGGCAGCGACTGAAAAAGCAATAAAGCGTTCAGGCATTACCGTTAGTGACCTTGATCTGATAGAACTCAACGAAGCGTTTGCTTCGCAATCAATAGCCTGTATTCATGAATTGGGACTTGATCTTCAGAAAGTCAATGTGAACGGGGGGTCTATTGCTATTGGCCATCCCCTGGGGTGTAGTGGCGCAAGGATTGCAACTACCTTGTTGCATGAGATGAAAAGAAGAGAAGTGCGCTATGGCCTGGCAACTATGTGTGTCGGTGTGGGGCAGGGAGCGGCGATCATTTTTGAGAATTGTTGAGGCAATCTGAATGCTGGGAATAATGGGTACCGATATTGGATACTACCATACTTCATAAGCCAGTAACTTGTTTTCTTCTTTTACGCGTTTGCCTTCCTGGATGGTTACATATACTGCAGCAGCAACGATTACAGCTGTGGTAACGAAGAAAAAGGCAGTGGCCACGTTACTCCTTCTTTTATTTTTAATCCGGTTTTTTTTTATCTCCGCCATAGAAAAAATTATATTGCAATTTAAGAAAAGAGGCTGTTAAAAAAAAGTGCTGGTCTTAATTTATAGTTATCCTTTTTACTAATTAGCGCCAGCAGCCGAACAAATCATGTAAATATTTTGTTTTTATTGCTTTAAAATATTTACCGGTAAGATGATTTCCCAGCGGTCATAACCATTTCCTCCAAACATGTCTTTATCAAGCAGACGGCTATACCTTACACCGAATGAAACATCCACTTCATTCCACCATTTTGTATCAAAAGTAATTTCAGTTCCTGTTGACCGGAATGTAGCGGAATAAGGCGTGTTGTTTGAATGAAAATCTTTTACTTCAGTGTCATCATAAAATAAATTTGCCCTTACCCGCAGCAAGTACGCCATATTGCCAAATCCCTTGTCTGGGAAGGCAATGGGAAAGTGATAATTTACTCCCCATTTATACATTTGATAAAAATTCACGGATTGATAACCTCGTGAAAACGGAAACCCGCTTGAAAAACTTATCTGGTTGGTACTGTCCCTGCGCAACAAAGCGCCATTTAAAACAAGACTGTGTGTTTTTGCAAAAGCGGGAATATAAAGATTTGCGTTAGCCATAAATTGTGATCCCTTTACATTTTGAATGGCCGTTTTATAGGAAAGAGAAATCGTTTGGGCAAAAGAAGGAAAGATTTGTTGCGACGCTTTTTGTATCTCGTGACTGAAAGACAAAAAATTGCTGATGTAACTGTAAGTTGATGATAAAGTGTCTTTATATTTTCCTTTGAAAGTTCCCTGGCTGTATACATATTGCGAGCCGAAATTAAGATAGGTAAATGACCGACGTTTACTAAAATTTAAGGGAATATTAAAGCCGCCATACGGTTCAAGCTGGTTGAAGTGAACCAAATGCTGATGAAACAAAATACTTCTGTCAACAAAATAATTTACACCAGCCGTGAGATAAGGAAACCATCCACCATAAGTGGCATTGAAAGAAATTTCTTTATATTTTTCAGCGCGGTCATAGGTAAAAGAAAGATCAGACTGAAGTGTATTTAAGATGTTTTCGCTCACGAGGCTCAATGTGTATTCAGGATCATTGATCGCAGGTTCAATACTGTGAAAATTAAGCAGTTTAAAAGTCTTATGGTATTTACCTACAGGATATGAATCACTCGGAACATTGTTCAATAAACCGGCATTCGTTTTCTCAATTGCTGTTATACGAAAATCAGAAATTTTTTCCTGCAGGTCTGCTGCTGCAATTTGTTTAAAACGCACCGTTGATTTTAAAGATTTTTCAATACGATATCCTTCTGCTGTAAAGCTTGTCCAGCCTATAAAATCCTTATTTACAAAAGGTGCGTACTTGCCTATTCCTATTGATCTGCCCACATCTAACTGCCAAATTTTGTTATCAGAAAAAGTGTAGGCAAAAAGATCATCATTTTCTTTATAGGAATAAGAGAAATACAATGTATCATTAAAAATGCACGGGAAACCTGCAACATTGTAGGTAAAGGGAAGCAGGTATTTTATATCATTGTTTCCAATGTTAATTTCTGCCAGGGACATTTGGCCTTTGCTGTTTCTAACTGCTGAAATTATTGTTTGGTCATCGTAAAATTTTGGATAAGTATAAAAAAGTTTACCCGGATTCGGCAGTTGCTTAATTACCTTTCCTGAGCCTGCATTCAACAGCCTGAGATTGCTTTCGCCTGTTGTAGATTCGTTTACTATGACTACTGTTTTGCCGTCTTCACTTATATCCGGGGAAAAATATTTACTCTTTTTCGAAAGCGTCTGTTCTTTGCCGTTAGTAACATCAATAATTTGAAGGTTGCTGTAATCCCTATAGCCCCATCGACTATCAGGTTTGTAGGATGTATAAACAATCTTTCCATTCCGGTAGCTGAAATAACCATCGAGTGTATAATCCTGCGTTCTTATTTTTTGCAGCCTGTTGTTTTTTTGAATGACAAACTGCGGTATTTGTTTGGTCGTACTGTTCAAAAAAATGATGGAGCCATCTTTAGTAAACGAAGGAAATTGTTCATTTTTAAATTTGCCCAAATTTCTTTCTGCCGGAGCGATTGTTTTTTCAAATTGATCTTTAAAAAACTCAAACGCGTTATTCCTGAAAGTAACATAATCAACGCCGGTGTATTTTTTTATAGCGTGTTGAAACGGATAGATCCAACTTTTAAAAGCAGCAGCATCGTGAGTAACGTTTTTCCAGAAATCATCTCCATATTTTTCGCGGCCATACGCAACCAGTAAATAACCAAGGGCATAATGATCCGGTACAAAATCTTTCAATGATCCGTTTCGTAATTTCATCCAATTGTAATTTTTTCCGGCTTTCCATAGAGAACGGTAAGCGTCGAAGAAGGCTGGTAAATTACCACGTCCCTGTGAGCTTACATTGGTTTCGTTATATACAGCATCACCCTCATAAAACCAGTTCGGAATGGCGGCGTTATTGGCAAGCGCTGCTCCTTCTTCGCCAAAAATAATCTTCATAATCTTTGAAAGCCCAACATTAAAATTATTGTATTGTTCTACATGCCGGTACTCATGGATCGTAAGCTGGTCGGGCCATGGAATGCTTCCCATTTCAAAACTATTTTGTTCGGGAGTCATATAAAACTCACTTCGGAAAGGTCCAAGTGCCACATAAGCATTGGAAACTACTGTTTGATTTTGCAGAACAATATTTATTTTTTTTGATTTGTTGCCAATTGTTTTTTGGGTGGGAATCTTTATGTAGGAAATTATATTAGTTATCCTTTGTGCAACCGAATCAAGTCCTTTAGGGAAAATAACTCTTGATGAGGAAGTGTTTATTTGTTTCCATTTTATGGAGGGCGGATCTCCACCGAATATTTGCGCGTGTGAGCGGTTAAAGAGGAGGATACAAAAAAGGAGGATTAGAATTCTTCTAAAATAGAACATGCTTCGTTTTCTCGAATAAAGATAATAAAATGTTTTATCGCTGGTAAATTCACACAGAGGAAGTGGAAGCTTTTAATTTTCCGGAATGGATTTTATTTTCGGCAGAAGGAAATGCTTTATATTTTTGTTTAATTATTATACTTTTAGCGCGTTATTGCCGTTTTAGCTTAGCGTATTTTTTATACAAGCACTCATGAAAAAGTTATTTACTTTTATTTGCTTAGCATCATTGGTTCTTTGCTTTTCGTGCAAGAAAACGCTACAAAATCTTGATCAGTCTTTACTTCAAAAATATTTTGAGAAGTATGTGATTGGAAGTGATTTTGTAGTATCGCTTGCAGTGGATAGTACAACGGATATTACTTCAATGTATACTGGTTATAAATTCGTTCTTTTGGAAACTGATCTTTATCACGGGCCGTTGAAGGCTACTAATGGTTCCAGCCAATATTACGGAACGTGGACTACCAACAGTGATTACAGTAAGCTCGATATTTCATTGCCAGACTCAATTCCGGGCTTTCCGTTTTTATCCCGAAGCTGGCGGTTTACCAAAAAGGAAAATCCGACTTTACAACTGGCTCCATGGGGAAGCACGGCGCCTCTTGTATTGCATATGACACGCCAATAGCTTTTTCTTCTTATTTAAAAAACTGATAATCACTTCCTTAATCTTTAGTAAAAAAGACATACCACTTTTGCCGTTCTTTTTGCAATAAAGAGAAGCGGTCTTTCGTTTTTGAAGAGTTACTTTTTTATTGAATCCGGTTTTGTAAATATCCAAATCTTGAAGACCCTAACCTTCTATCATTTGTTACAAAAAGCCGCAAGATTTGTGGCTTTATTATTCCTGCTTTTAAATGCACGAGTCTCAGTAAACGCACAAATAAAGGCAGATTTTAATGCTTCTCCCACAGCCGGATGTGCACCACTTGTAGTCCAATTTTCTGATATATCAAGTGGAAATCCTACTTCATGGAAATGGGACCTGGGCAACGGCACAAATTCTGTTTTGCAAAATCCATCTGTTGCTTACTTCAATCCCGGAACTTACACGGTTAAACTTGTCATCAAAAATTCTTATGGAATCGATTCAGTTGCTAAGATTCAGTTCATAACCGTATATTCTTCGCCTGAAATTCATTTTGGCTCATCAAATGTTACAGGATGTTTTCCGTTAACTACTCAATTCTCAGATTCGAGCATTGCGGGAAGTGGCACGATCAATAAATGGCAGTGGGATTTTGGCGACGGAAATTTATCAGGTGTTCAGAATCCGCAACACACCTACAATGCGGTTGGAAGTTTTAATGTTTCATTAAAAGCGACCAATGGTTATGGATGCGCAACTTCTAAAACCATAAATAAATATATTAATATTCAGACGGGTGTGAAATCCGGTTTCTCTAATGCTACTTCTAAAACATGTAATGCCCCTGCAACTATTAATTTCATCAACAAATCTTCGGGTGTTGGAACTTTAAATTATCTCTGGAATTTTGGAGATGGTTCTTCATCTGATTCTGCCAATCCTTCACACACTTACATTTCTTCGGGAAGTTATACAGTTCGTCTTATTGTAAACAATTCTACCGGATGTTCAGATACTTTGGTAAAACCCAGGCTGATCACAATTGGCAATACAACTGCTGATTTTGAAATTCCAAAAATGGTTTGTGCCCAATCGCCCATCATCATTACCAACACAAGCAACCCTGTTCCGTCAAGTGCATCATGGAATTTTGGCGATGGCACCTTTTCGGATTCTGTAAATGTTATCAAGGCTTTCGCAAAAGCAGGAAATTATTCTGTAAAAATGATAAGTAATAATGGCGCGTGTATCGATTCTGTGACAAAAACACTGACTGTAATTGCCAAACCCAGGGTTGCCTTTTCAACTTCAGATACGGTTTCCTGCGCAGCGCCTTTCAGTGTGAACTTCATTAATCAATCATCGGGAACAAGCAATTTTACCAACAAAACCACAGCCGTTCAAACGTATTACTGGGATTTTGGCGATGGGACCAATTCAAATCAACAAAACCCTTCACACACTTATACAAACGAAGGAAGTTATACAGTAAAACTGTTTGTTACCAATCCTTCCGGTTGCACCGACAGCCTCATAAAAACCGCCTATGTAAGAATAAAAAAGCCGGTGGTTTCTATCAATGGTTTGCCGCAAAAAGGATGCGGACCATTAACTCATAAATTTACTTCAACCATCATTTCTTTAGAGGCAATTAAAAATTACCACTGGAACTTCGGCGATGGAAGTTCGTCAGATTCTATTTCGCCAACACACATTTATACTTCTCCGGGGGCTTACACTCTAACACTTACTTACACCACTACCGATGGTTGTGTTGATTCTCTACAGAAGGTGAATGGCATTTTGGTTGGGGCAAAACCAATTGCCAATTACTCCGCTGATCCTTTGGATGTATGTGCATATCAAAAAATAAATTTTACCGATAAATCAGCCGGAAATCCTGATCATTGGGTTTGGTTTTTTGGAGATGGAGGAAGTGCGATAAATCAATTCCCATCTCATTTGTACAATGATACAGGCTACTTTTCTGTCACGTTGATTGCTATAAATAATGGTTGTGCAGACACGATTACCAATCATAACCAGGTTCACATTCATCCGCCTGTAGCACTTTTTTCTTTTACCAAAACTTGTACTGATCCAATGCAAGGTATATTTAAAGACAATTCCATAGGCGCTGATTATTGGCTTTGGAATTTTGGAGACGGCACCACTTCCACGGAGCAGAATCCAACGCATGATTATTTGAAAGCAGGATCATATGAAGTTTCCCTGACGGTTACGAACCAGGCAAGCGGTTGTTCTGAAACAAGAACAGAAACGGTTCAGATCATTCACGAAGTGGCTGATTTTAATCTTAGTAATTCAGAAACCTGCCGAAATGCACCTGTTTCTTTCAACGCTATCAATAGTATTCCCGGCCACATTAATTTGTACACCTGGAGATTTGGCGATGGAAATTCTGTTTCAGATTCGTCTGCTTCTATCATCCACCAGTATGACAAGGCTTCAGCCTACAATGTTACTTTAATCTTGAATGACATAAATGGCTGCCTTGATTCAATTACAAAACCGCTAGCCGTAACCGTTAACGGTCCTACCGCAATTTTTCATTCTGCTGTTGACGGCACCTGTTTAAATAATACGGTAAACTTTGTCGACGGTTCATACACTGATGGAACACATTCAATAGTTCAATACAACTGGAACTGGGGTGATGGAAATACAAATAATTTTTCCTCCGGACCTTTTAATCATTTATATACTTCGCCGGGAAATTATACCGTTTCACTTGCTGTTACCGATATCAAGGGCTGTTCAGATACTTTGAAGAAAACAAAGGCTGTAGTTATTTCAAAGCCTGTGGCCGCTTTTACTGCAGACACACTTTCCTGCACCAGTGAACCAATAAATTTCATGAATTCTTCTTCAGGGCCTTCATTGACTTACTTATGGGATTTTGGCGACGGCAACACATCCAATCAAAAAAATCCGTTTCACCTTTATCCCTCTGAAGGAATTTATAATGTAAGTCTTTCCGTTAACGACAAATATGGCTGCAGCAGTTATGTTTCAAAGTCTGCCTATGTGAGAATAGGAAATCCGAAAGCGGATTTTTCAGTAAGTGATACATTGGGAACCTGTCCGCCGCTGATAGTCAATTTCACCAACAATTCTGTAAATTATTCAACTTGGAAATGGGATTTCGGAGACGGAAGCACTTCTACCGAACGGAATCCTTCTCATTTCTATTCGAGCGCCGGTACTTTTGAAGCTGTACTAACGATCTACAGCACTTCCGGTTGTATTTCCCGGAAAACGCAGCGAATAAAAGTGAATGGGCCTACAGGTGTTTTATCTTATAGCGGTGTAGATGGGTGCAATCCTTTACAAACGAGCTTCCAGGCACATACAAAAAATAACGTCTCTTTTATCTGGGATTTTAATGATGGAAGCACCATCGCTACCAAGGATTCAAACGCAGCTCATACTTATACAATGCCCGGCAAATATCTGCCAAAAATGATCCTTGAAGATGCCAACGGTTGTAAGGTTGCGGTGAGCGGAAAGGATTCAATCAGCGTTTATGGTATCACTGCTTCATTTGACAAGAATAATAATTTGGTTTGTGATTCGGGATTGGTAAGTTTTATCAATACGAGCATCACCAATGATGTCATTGCAAAATACTATTGGACTTTTGGAGATGGGAGTACTTCCACTTCTGACCAACCCAGTCATCGTTATAACCGTCCGGGGTCTTATAAGACCGCACTTAAATTAGTGACACAAAGAGGTTGCATTGATTCAGTTGAAAACCCTGAACCGGTTGTAGTGAATCCAAGGCCTATAATTGCAGTAAATGGCAGCGCCGGTGCGTGTGTTTCCGCCTCAATGAAATTTTCAGG
>Ga0157371_10002241_pt1 | contig 18672 bp, 14 predicted proteins | sample C45metaG_FD_113462 | JGI IMG/M metagenome (GOLD analysis project Ga0157371, IMG submission 113462) | Corn rhizosphere microbial communities from Kellogg Biological Station, Michigan, USA - C4-5 metaG | ecosystem: Host-associated > Plants > Roots > Rhizosphere > Soil | place: USA: Michigan...
CTGAATGTCATGCATTCTATTAAATAAGGCTTTTGATTTTTGATGCAATAATCACGAACACCCTTTACGGTGTCATAAACGGTCAAAATATTATTGCCATCAATTTGCACACCTTCCATCCCGTAACCTCTTGCACGATCTACTAAATTTTCGCAATGATATTGTTCTCTGACAGGAGTGCTGAGGCCATAGCCATTATTTTCAATAATAAAAATCACCGGCAAATTCCAAACAGCAGCGACATTTAGTGCTTCATGAAATTCGCCTTCACTCGTGCCGCCTTCACCGGTAAATGCAAGAGAAAGTTTATCTTCTTTTTTCAATTTATATGCAAGCGCTACACCATCAGCAACCGAAAGTTGCGGGCCAAGATGCGAGATCATTCCGCAGATAAAATGTTCTTTATTTCCAAAATGAAAACTTCGTTCTCTTCCTTTTGAATACCCGTCCAGTGAGCCCTGCCATTGATTTACCAAATCACCCAAAGGCATTTTTCTTGTTGTAAAAACACCAAGATTCCTATGCAACGGCATAATCCATTCGTCGGGTCTCATTGCAGCAGTTGCACCTACAGAAATCGCTTCCTGGCCGATGCCACTAAACCATTTGGAAACCTTTCCCTGTCTTAGCAAGAGAAGCATTTTTTCTTCGATCATTCTCGGCAGGAGAATTTCCTTATACAGCTCAATTAATTTTTCATTGGATAAATTGTTTCTATAAAATTGCATGTTACAAATTTCATGGTTTCACTTGTAAATAAAAAAGAATGGTTTTGTTTGTACGTCCGGGTTCATCCAGATTACGGAAATATTTATAAATATCTTTCCTATCAAAAAAAGTATTTCACGATTGCCCGCATCTTAATTTTTTTCAAATCGTGAAATGGCAGATGATATAAAGGATAATAATATTCCAAAAATAAATGCCCAGAAAAATCCCCTGATATGAATTCCCGAAACAAATTTATCTGCAAGGATCACCATCAAAACATTGATGATCAAAAGAAAAATTCCCAAAGTCAGGATAGTAATCGGGAGAGTCAGAAGGATAAGAATTGGTTTTATAATTGCATTTAAAATACCCAAAACAATCACAAAAATTAATGCGGTAGAATAAGAATCAATAACGATATGCGGCTCCAGGATCATTGATAATCCATAGGCGACAACGGCTGTAACCAAAAGCCTGACAATAAATTTCATAGCTTTAATTTTCCTAAAACTACTTTATATTACAAGCAATTCAAAAAAGTCTTCCGGAACTAAATATTTGTTTGCTAATTCCAGTAATTCCTTTGAGGTAACTTCTTTTATTACCCGGATGGAGTCGTAAAAATAATTTTCATCAAGTTGGTTTAATATCAAACTTTTCCACCTTGAAATGATTTGAAAAGGGCCATCGATATAACCAAGATTAAGACCCATCATATAATTTTTTACCAATAAAAGTTCTTCGGCATTTATAGGCTCGTTCCTCAATAACTCCATTTCTTTATACACTTCGTCAATCGTTGCCTGACAAACTTCTTTTCCTGCTTCCGTACTTACCACCCAGGAACTCTCTTCAAGATGGTTTTCAAGGTAGCTATGAATTCCATACGTATACCCTTTGTCTTCCCGGATATTTCCCATTAAACGGGAACCAAAATAACCACCATATAACGTATTTAAAACGATCGCCTTTTTAAAATCCGGGTGCTTGCGATCGGGGAAAGGCCGGCCAATACGAATTGCCCCCTGCACACCATTGTGATCGTTGCGAATAAAATGTTTCTTTTGCAAAGCTAATTCGCGTGTGTGCTTCACCGTTATAATCTTATTATTAAGTGAAAGATCTCCAAATTGAAAGTCGAGAAGCTCTTCAAAATCCGCTGGTAGTTTTCCCGCAGAAAAGATGGAGCATTTTGCATTATTATAAAAATCACGATAGAAATCAAGAACATCTTGTCTTGTTATTGCTTCCACATTTTCCTTGGTACTCACTCTGCCATAAGGATGATTTGGTCCATACAAATATTGATCGATCAATCTGTTTGCAACAAAATCACATTTTAGCATATTAACTGAAAGCCGCTGAATACTATTTTGCTGAAAGATTTCTAATTCACTTTGTGGAAAGATAGATACTGTTATCAGTTCCCGAATTAAAGGAAGTAATTCTTTCAAATGTTTTGCAAGACAATGCAATGTAATAGAAGCGGTCTCGTTATAACATTTACGGCTCAGGTATGCACCATAATATTCGAAATATTCGGTGATTTCAAAAGCATTTCTTTTGGTGGTTCCATTTTTAATCAAATGATTAGTGGCTACGGCAACACCATTTTTATTTTCATAATTATTTCCGGCTTCAAATACAAAATCTATCATTGCAACTTCCTCAGCGCCGTCGTTAATATAATAAACCGGAACTCCATTTGAAAGTGACATTCGCGTACAATCTTTTAGGGTGATGTCAAAATCGATTGCATCTTTTATTGGTGGAGCTATTGTTCTGTTTAGCATTTATATATAAATTTTAAGGGTATCTCAATTGGACATCTGCATCCATCACAGTTTCCTTAATCGTAGAACGATAGTAAAGCGTGCTGCAATTCGTATCAACAAAAACGCGTTTGCATTCTTCCATAATTTCTTCTCTTGTTACTGCCTGATAACTTTCCAATTCTGTATTCATTAAATTGGCATCACCCAGTAATTCATAATTTGCAAGACTGTTGGCCCTGTTCATCAAACTGATATCTTCAAATGCCAGCATGCTCTCTGTTTTATTTTTTATTTTTTCCAATTCAACTTTGCTGATCAGCTCCGTTTTCATTTTTTCTAATTCAACAATCACGGCATTTTCAGCGACTTCAAGAGAAACTCCTTTCAATAATTTTCCATCAATATAAAGAAGTCCGGGATCAATACTTCCCATGTGAGAACATTCTATACTGCTGAATAGCTGTTGTTCTTTTACAAGGCTTTGAAATAACCTTGAAGAAGCACCGCCAGCAAGGATTTCACTAATTATTTCGGTCACGTAGTATCTTTTATCAAGCCGTGAAGCAATATGCCAGCACTTATAAAGCGCATCAAGTGGAACAGATTCTGTCACTTCCATCATTCGTGGTTCCTTTTGTTCAGGTTCCTGTTTTATTTTTCGGTCATATTTTTTCCCTGCCGGAATATCGCCAAACCATTTTTCTGCCAGCTGTTTTATCTGATCGACAGTTACATTTCCTGCAACGGTGAGAATCGCATTCGAAGGAGTATAATGTTTGAAAAAAAAGTCTTTTACGTCCTGCAGTTTTGCATTTTCAATGTGACTTAATTTCTTTCCGATCGTCATCCATTTATAAGGATGCTCTTTGTAGGAAAGCTCGCGAAGTTTGTGCCACACATCGCCATAGGGTTTATTAATATATTGTTCTTTAAATTCTTCACTTACTACTTTTCGCTGAACTTCCAGAGAATTTTCATTGAATGCAAGAGAGCACATTCTGTCGCTTTCAAGCCAAAAAGCAGTTTCGATATTTTCTGCAGGCAACTGGCAATAATAGTTGGTAAGGTCATTTGTCGTGTAGGCATTATTTTCTCCCCCTGCCATTTGCAACGGTTCATCATAGGATTCAATATGCAAACTGCCACCAAACATCAGGTGTTCAAATAAATGAGCAAACCCTGTATGCTCTTCATCTTCATCTCTTGCGCCAACATCATACATCACGTCTACAACTGCCATCGGCGTGCTTTTATCTTCATGAACAATTACACGCAAGCCATTATTTAAAGTAAACCTCTCGAAGTTAATCATAGCTGCAAAATTGCGTTAAAGCAAATCATTTCCCAAATAGAACGGGAAATAGCAGGTGAAAACAGCCCTTTTTCAAGATCCTTTGCCGTTAATATTTTAAAAAAATATAAATTTTAACGAATTCTGCCTACGCGTAAAAAGATGATTACAGGCGTGTGTTCTCTCATAACCAGGATTTGAATTTTGGTGCCGGTTTTCTGTAAAAGATCTTTATAGACTTCTACATCAGCACTAAAATTATTATTGATGGCAACAATGACATCTCCATTTTTCAATCCACATCTGTCTGCTGGCGAGCCTTTTATGATATCATCTGCAATAATTACCCCGTCGATATTATACATAGTCATTCCTGTATAGGAATAATCAAAAGGGTCGCGAAAATGGCCATTGGGAGAAAGATGAATTTCTTTTTCAGGATAATTAATTATTAAATTAAACCGGCGCAAAATATCATTCCCAATCAACCCTCCAAGCGCCGGATAAGAAAGAATATTAAATTGATCATCAAGAATATAAGTAGGCACTTTTCGAAATTTATAAGAACCAATTTTAACTTCTTTTAGTAATGAAAGTTGCATCCTTTTCCTGCCTCCTAATCCCTGCACTTCGATTTCTACGGGCTTTCTTCTTTTTAAAAAAAGGGAACTATCATTTTTCAATTGCTTACTTATTAAAAAACATAATCCTGCACCTGTATCAAAATAATAATTTGATGCAACCCGTCTAGAATCCCTTATCGAAATGGGTATAATTGGCAATCCTTTAAAATCGGGTCGCAGCAAGGTTCCCCTGTTCGGATATCGAATATAGCCCGGGTTAAAAATGCTGATTTTTAAACTATCAAAATTTACTTTTACAACATACCGGGTTAAAAAACTGAAGCCAATTATTCCATCTATTTTTATTCCATAAACGCTTGACAAAACTTCATAATTATTGATATAAAAATCGAGACTGTCAACTTTTAATCCGGGAAATGAAAGAGAATTATGCTGTGAAAAATCCACCTTTCTTACGCCGGCAATTCCGTAAATATACCTGCCGGAGGGAACATGTTTAATTGAATGCACTTCAGCCGTTGTCGAATCTAATGATATGCCGCCACTGCCTGTATCCAAAATAAAATTGAAGGTGTCTGAAATATTATTAAACCTGGCTTTCAATAAAATAACTCCGCCATTTAATTGTTTAAAATGAAATGAGGTAATAAACTTTGCCGGTTTTCCCCAATACATTTCCTGCGCCAACCCGCTGGCAGTTGAAAAGAAAAAAATCAGGAAAAATAAAAATCTCATAATTGACAAAAACTAAATTTAAGATTTATGACTGTACTTTTGCTGATATTCTTTTTGAAAATCTCATTGCCAGCAATAGAAAACCAGGATCATGACTATATCTGAATTATTACAAAAAGCATCGCGTTTTGAATTCCTTTCTGTAGAAGAAGGCACGTTTTTGTTTAAAAATGCTGCTTTATCAGAACTGATGCTGGTTGCGGACGAATTAAGAAAGATCAGGGTGCCGCACGGAAAAGTTACCTGGATCATTGATAGAAATGTGAACACGACCAACGTTTGTATTGCCAATTGTAAGTTTTGTAATTTCTATAGAATTCCAGGTCATAAAGAAGCTTATGTAACTGATATCGAAACTTATAAAAGAAAAATTGAAGAAACTTTCAAATATGGGGGTGAGCAATTGTTGTTGCAGGGCGGCCATCATCCTGATCTGGATTTGAATTATTATGTGAATCTTTTCAGAGAATTAAAAAAATTATTTCCTGCATTAAAACTTCATGCGCTCGGTCCGCCTGAAGTGGCACACATTACTAAAATTTCTAAATCTACTCATCGGGAAGTTTTGATGGCCTTAAAAGAAGCAGGATTAGATTCAATGCCGGGCCCGGGAGCAGAAATTCTGACTGACAGAGTCAGAAGACTAATCAGCAAAGGAAAATGCGGCGCCCAGGAATGGCTGGATATTATGGTTGAAGCACACAAATTAAATCTCACCACTTCTGCAACAATGATGTTTGGACATGTTGAAACAATAGAGGAAAGATTTGAACATCTGGTTAAGCTCAGAGATGTTCAGGCAAGAAAACCGGAGGGGGCTGTTGGATTTTTAAATTTTATTCCGTGGACTTTCCAGGATGTAGATACTTTGCTAACAAGAATTCGTGGCGTTCATAATTTGACAACTCCTGAAGAATATATCAGGATGATCGCGATGAGCAGAATCATGTTACCAAACATAAAAAATATACAGGCAAGCTGGCTCACGGTAGGCAAACAAATAGCGCAGATCTGTCTTCACGCCGGAGCCAATGATTTTGGAAGTATAATGATCGAGGAAAATGTGGTAAGTGCGGCCGGCGCGCCACACCGTTTTACTGCCAGTGGAATACAGGAAGCCATACGTGAAGCAGGCTTTGAGCCGCAATTGAGAAACCAGCAATATGAATTCAGGGAAATGCCGGAGTTGATCGAAGAACAGGTAATCGATTATTGATTTGGGCATTCTCACATTGATCTAACTGATATTTATTTGCCTATTTTTGGCACTGCTTATTTATTCACACAACCTTTCATAAAAAAATCCAGCAATGAAAAAATTTTTCACAGCAATTATTCTATGCTTTACATTATTTAAAGCAAGCGCCGATGAAGGAATGTGGCTTCCGATGCTGCTCGGTCAGCAGGTTTATAACGACATGGTAAAGCACGGTCTTAAATTGTCTAAAGAACAACTATACAGCGTCAATCATTCTTCGATCAAAGATGCCGTTATTATTTTTGGCGGCGGTTGTACAGGAGAAATCGTCAGCAACCAGGGACTGATATTTACCAATCACCACTGCGGCTACAGCGCGATCGCCGGTGCCAGCACACTCGATCACAATTATTTAAAAGATGGATTTTATGCTTACAGCAAGGACCAGGAAATTAAAAGTGATCTTACCGTAACTTTTTTGGAAAGGATAGAAGACGTGACACCGCAGGTAGAAAAAGAATTGAAAGGATTGAATTATGAAGAACGGGCAAAAAAGCTTCCTGAAATTTATCAGCAAATCAGCAGTAATGTTTTGGATACTGCAAATGGAATATCAGGAAGAGTTTACAGCATGTTCAAAGGAAATCAATTCCTGATGTATGTTTATAAAATTTACAAAGACATTCGTCTTGTAGGAGCACCTCCGGAAAAAATCGGGAAATTTGGCGGAGATACAGACAACTGGGAATGGCCACGTCATACCGGTGATTATTCCATCTTCAGGGTATATACCGCTAAAGATGGCAAGCCTGCTTCTTACAGTTCCGAGAATGTTCCCTTAAAACCAAAATGGTTTTTACCGGTTTCTTTGAGCGGTTATAAGGACGGCGATTACGCAATGATCTACGGATATCCGGGAGGAACCAATCGCTATGAAACTTCTTACGGAATCAAGTTAAAAAATGAGATCAACAATCCTTCTTTGGTAAATCTTCGCGACGTTAGATTGAAAGCAATGTATGCGCAAATGATCAAAGATCCTGCAGTAAAATTGAAACTGGCAGACAGCTATTCAGGCATTGCCAATTATTGGAAATTTTATGATGGCGAAACAAAGCAGCTTGAAAAATATCACGTGTTTGAAAACAAGCAACAGGCCGAAAATAAATTTGCCGCATGGGCAAAAAATAAACCTGAATACCAGAATATCATCAGCGATTATGAAAAAAATTATGCCGCTTGGACGCCTTATGCAAAGGAGCGGGTTTACCTGATGGAAGGCGTTTTAGGTTCTCCATTAGCAGCTTATGCCTCAACTTTGATGCAGGTAGAAAGAGCATTGGTTTCGCAGGGAAAAACACAGGCAGATGTTGATCATGCATTGCAGGCCGCAACCAATTCACGAAATAAATTTTTAGAATCAGAAGATCTTCCGAGTGATAAAATTATTCTGGCAAAAACAGCCATGATGTTTTATAATGACGTTGATAAAAGCCAGCATCCAGTTGGATTTTACGAAGCGATCAAAGAAAAATACGGGCCGCTAAATGAGGAAGACAGTTATAAAAAATGGGCCAATGATGTTTTTAATAATACGATGATCCTTGATTCTGTCAAATGGGAAGCATTCGCTAAAAACCCCGATGCCAGTGTACTGCAAAATGATCCGGCTTTTGCTTATGCATCTGCTTTTGTAAAAAATTACACTTCAAAATATAGTCAGCTTTACAGTGATTTCACTGCAAAAGATAATGATCTTGGGAGGCTGTATTTGAAAGGAATTATGGAAATGGATCCCGTTGCTGCAAAGAAAATGTATCCTGATGCCAACTTTAGCATGAGAGTGAGTTATGGAAACGTAAAGAGCTATAATCCGAAAGATGCGGTTCATTATAATTACTTTACAACGAGCGAGGGAATTTTAGAAAAATACATTGCCGGCGATTATGAATTTGATCTCCCGGCAAAAGAAATTGAATTATTAAAGAAAAGAGATTTTGGACAATATATCGATAAAAAGCAAAATGATCTGATCATTGATTTTATCACCACAAATGATATTACTGGAGGCAACTCCGGTTCGCCGGTGATGGATGGAAATGGCCATCTGATCGGACTTGCATTTGATGGAAACTATGAGGCCCTGAGCCATAAAATTCAATTCGATAAAGATCTCAATCGTACTATTTGTGTGGATATTCGCTATGTTCTCTGGTGCATTGACAAAATGGGCGGAGCAACCAATATTATTAATGAATTGAAATTAGTGAGATAAAATCTTCAACAAACTTTTGAAGTTGCGCTGCCAAAAAGTAGCGCAATTTTTTTTAGAAGTATTATTATCAATGACATTAAAATAAATATTTTTGAAAATGCATTTTTCAACTTTTACTCCTGAACAAGCCGTTCCGAAAATTAAACAATACTGCGCTTACCAGGAGCGATGTCATGCGGAAGTGAGAGATAAATTATATTCTTTTGGATTAAGAAAATCAGAAGTGGAAGAAATTATTTCTTCATTAATTACAGAGAATTATTTGAACGAAGAGCGCTTCGCAATTCATTTTGCAGGCGGAAAATTCAGAATGAAACAATGGGGTAAGATCAAAATAAAACAGGCGCTAAAATTCAAACAGGTAAGTGATTATTGTATCAGAAAAGCATTGAAAGAAATTGATTCAAGAGAATATGAAAAAACTTTTCAGAAACTGGCAACACAAAAATTAAAAACACTAAAAAGCGAAAGAAATGTTTTTATTAAGAAAAGAAAGTTGCAGGATTTTTTGTTGCAGAAGGGATTTGAAAATGAAATGATTCGTGAAGCAGTAAATAACCTCTGACAATAATCGAATAACTTTACGACTTATACTTTTTGAAATGTCCTCACTCACCATCACTCTTATTCAAACGAATCTTTTTTGGGAAGATAAAAAAGCCAATCTTGAAATGCTTCATGAAAAAATTGAAAGCATTAAAGAGAAAACAGAAATTGTTATTCTTCCTGAAATGTTTAGCACCGGATTTAGCATGAAGCCGGAATTATTGGCAGAAAAAATGGACGGAAGAACGATTCAATGGATGAAAAAAATCGCTGCCGAAAAAAAAATTATCCTTACAGGAAGCGTGATCATTGAAGAGGAAGGTAAATATTTTAACAGATTAGTCTGGATGTTGCCGAATGGCGAATTGGGTGTGTATGATAAGCGCCATTTGTTTGCTTTTGGCAATGAACACAATCATTATTCAGCAGGAAATAAAAAATTAATTGCTTCAGTAAAAGGATGGAAAATTAATTTACAAATTTGTTACGATCTGCGTTTCCCCGTTTGGGCAAGACAATCTCCCGGCGATCTTGAAAACAAATATGATCTGCTTATAAATGTTGCCAGCTGGCCGGAAAAAAGAAGCATTGCCTGGAAAACTTTATTACGTGCAAGGGCCATCGAAAATCAATGTTTTGTAGCCGGAGTGAATAGAGTAGGAGAAGATGGAAATAAAATTTCTTATGATGGAGACAGTTCCATCATTGATCCTCTTGGAGAGATTATTTATCAAAAAAATAAAGAGGAAGACATTTTTACCTTCACTCTTCAAAAAGAAGAAGTAAAAGATGCACGAAACAAATTTCCCTTTTGGAAAGATGCAGATTTTTTTGCCATCACAGAATGACTTTCCAGCATAAACAAAGGAAGTTAAATACCTGCTGTAAACTTTTCAACAATTTGATAATTATTCCTTAACAGCCTTTTCCTCCGCTGCGCTTTTTGTAAATTTGCAACCATGCAGGAATATTTACAGGGATTGAATGAATCGCAACGCGAAGCTGTACTTCACCGGGATGGGCCAATAATGATCGTCGCCGGTGCCGGAAGCGGAAAAACCAAAGTTCTGACTACGAGAATAGCTCATTTGATGGCAACAGGCGTGGATTCCTTTCAAATTTTAGCGCTCACTTTTACCAACAAGGCTGCTGCCGAAATGAAGGAAAGGGTTACACATATTTTAGGGAATAATGATGCAAGAAATTTATATATCGGCACGTTTCACTCCGTTTTTGCGCGGATATTAAGAGCTGAAGCGGACAAACTCGGTTACCCGAGAAATTTTACTATTTATGATACTGATGATGCAAAAAGTGTAGTGAAAACTGTCGTAAAAGAGATGAATCTTGATGACAAACATTACAAGGCAAATACTGTTTACAACCGCATTTCAAATGCAAAAAACAGTTTAATCACGCCAGAAGAGTACATCAATGATTATGGATTGCAACAGGAAGACATGCGCGCCAATCGTCCTTTGATCGGGCAGATTTATACCGCTTATTGCAACCGTTGTTTTAAAAATGGCGCGATGGATTTCGATGATCTTTTGTTGAAGTTTTATCAGTTATTAAAGACACATCCTGAAAGCCTGAGCAAGTACCAGCGAAAGTTTAAATATATCATGATTGATGAATACCAGGATACCAATACTTCGCAATACCAGATCATCAAACTATTGGGAGCAATGCATGAAAACGTTGCTGTTGTTGGCGATGATGCACAAAGCATTTACAGTTTTCGGGGAGCAACGATTGAAAATATTTTGCAGTTTCAAAAAGATTATGATGAAGTGAAAGTGGTGATGCTCGAGCAAAATTATCGCAGCTCGCAAAATATCCTTCATGTTGCCAATCACATCATTGCCAACAACAAAGGACAGATCCCCAAAAAATTATGGACCAGCAACACTGAAGGAGAAAAAATAAATTTAGTACGCACTGCTACCGATAATGATGAAGGGAAATATGTGGCTGATGTGATCAAGGAACAGAAATTACGCAATCACTATCGCAACAGTGATTTTGCAATTTTGTATCGCACAAATGCACAAAGCAGAAGTTTTGAAGAAAGCTTGCGCCGCATGAATATTGCTTATAGAATCTATGGTGGTATTTCATTTTATCAAAGAAAAGAAGTTAAAGACTTCCTCAGTTATTTGCGCATTATAGTCAATCCAAATGATGAAGAAGGATTGAAAAGAATCATCAATTATCCTGGACGGGGAATTGGAAAAACCTCAATTGAAAAAGCAATTCTTTTTGCCAACCAGCATAATATTTCTTTTTGGAATGTTCTGGAACGTGCTGCTGAGTTTGGTTACAGGGCCTCAACATTAGACGCGATCAATAGTTTTGTGATTATGATCAAAATGTTTCAAAGTGAATTACAAAAGAAAAATGCTTACGATCTTGCCGTAATTGTTGGCAAACAATCCGGTATTGTGAAAGATCTTTTTAACGATAAAACTACCGAAGGACTTGCCCGTTATGAAAACCTGCAGGAGTTATTAAACTCAATAAAAGAGTTTACAGAAACGCCAACAGAAGATGGGGAATTGTTGGATAAAAGTTTAGGAAGTTATTTACAACAAATTACTTTATTGACCGATGCAGATGACGATAAAGGCGAAAGTGATGTAGTAAAATTAATGACGATCCATGCGGCAAAAGGCTTGGAATTTCCGGTTGTGTTTGTTGCAGGTCTTGAAGAAACTTTGTTCCCAAACGCAATGGCAATCAATACAAGGGAAGAATTGGAAGAAGAAAGAAGATTATTTTATGTAGCCATTACACGCGCTAAAAAAAGGCTGTGGCTCACTTACGCAAATAACCGTTACCGTTTTGGAAATCTTACTCAAAATGAACCGAGCAGATTTGTTGATGAATTGCCATCAGAGCAAATTGATAAATCTTTTGCCGGCGGTAATATGCGTAATAATCAAACCAATCATTGGAACCCTTTTGATAAACCAAAATATCCGGCATATAATCAAAAAAGAGAATTAAAGCCAGAAAAGCCTGCCTATCTTGTTTCTACTCCGGTTATAAAAGTAAAGGAACACGTTCCTTCTCCTGATTTTGCTCCAAGCGATACGAGCAATTTACAAACCGGACAAAAAATTGAACATCAAAAATTTGGTTTTGGAGAAGTGGTGAAAATGGAAGGCGCTGCCCATAATCCGATTGCGACTGTAAAATTTGAAAACAATGGTGAGAAAAAGATTATGCTGAATTATGCAAAGCTGCGAATCGTAGAATAATAAAAAAATTTCTGTTACTAATGAATATGCCTGCGCTTAATAATTCCGCCGGAAGCTTCTTTGATGGTACTCGCAAAAACAAATGATCTTGGATCAATTTCACTCACAAGATTTTTAAGTTTTCGTATCTCCAGTCTTGTGATCACGGTAAAAATAATATCGCAATCAGCGTGAAGATCAAACTTGCCGGGAAGAAACCCTCTCTCACCCTTATAGATCGTAATGCCTCGTCCCATCTCATTTACAAGGCGGTCCTTAATGATCTCGCTTTTGCCGGAAATGATCGTAACACCAACATATGCTTCCAACCCTTCGACTACATAATCGACAGTCTTGGTAGCAGTAAAATAAGTAAGCATTGAATACAAAGCAACTTCAATTCCAAATCTAAAAGCCGCAATTCCAAAAATGAGAATATTAATTCCGAGAATAATTTCAGTGATGGTAAAGCTTGTTTTTTTCCAGGTATACAGCGCCAGAATTTCAATTCCATCAATTGCGCAACCCGCTCTCATTGTCAAGCCGATTCCGGCGCCCAGGAAAAATCCTCCAAAAATGGAAACCAATAATTTATCTGAAGTAATGGAATAATGCGGGAAATAATACAATAGAATTCCCAGCAATAAAATACAAAAAAATGTTTTTAATGCATACTGGAAATTGATTGCGTAAATGCAGATAATAATAAACGGAAGATTCGCAAGCATGATCACATAAGAAATATCGAGGTGATATATTTCCTGTATCAAAAGAGAGATCCCTGTGATACCCCCGTCAAAAAAATTATTCGGAATCAGAAATCCTTTTAGCGAAAATGCAGCCAGAATTGCACCAAGAATAATGAAGACAGAATCACTCAGCCAATCATAGAATGCATCATTTTTAGAATTGGGTTTTTGGTTCTTAACCCGCTTGTGAAGTTGTGACAGCGTTTGTTTTAATGTGCCATCAAGTTTTTTCTGTGCCGTTTTTGTAAAATAATGATGCGCCTCCACAAATTTTATTTCTTCATTTCTCCATTCTTCGCGGTTTTTTACAAATCCTGCTTCATGTAATTCTTTATATAATTTATCAGCATTTACAAAATATCTGTTCGTCCCAAGATAGTAGAGATCCGCATCGCATAAAACTTCTGCGAGTTTTTTTTCAGGATGCTGAGGAATTTTAGTTGCCAAAATAAGCTGGCAAATCTCTTCAATTTCTATTTTGTTATATCCAAACTGAGGAAGCCATTTTCTTGCCATATCGCAGGAGATCTCCTCGTGGTCGCTATACGTTTCCAAAAAACCAGAATCATGAAACAACGCCGCGGTTTTTACAATAGTTAAGTCGTCGCCCGAAATACCTTCTGAAGCTGCTATCGCTTCAGTTGCAGCAAGCACATCTTTCGTATGTTGTGCATTATGATAATGCAGATATGAAGGCAATTCATTTTCCAGCTTTTCAATTAAAAAAGTGTATGCCTTATCGAACTGCATTTGTTGTGAATGATTCAAAAATTATTGATTTAAATTTTTCTAAAATAAAAAATGACTTAAGAAATCGCAGGTATTTTTTGGTTGATAGTTCGGATACCTTTCTACAAATCTAAACAATACGACATAAATTTATTCAAAATGTATCTTCAAATATAATTTGAGTTAAAAAATCAATGGAGGTGAAGGATCAGTGAGAATATTTTCAAAAACTTTCGAAAATACCGTTTCCATTCTTGAAAAATATTTAGGAATTAAGGGTGAGTCAGCACATTGCAAAGCAATTTTAATTGGATATAAAGTTGACTTAGATAAAGATTTAGTACAAGCCTGCAGTAATGCGGGAGTTGTACAAGTTGATCATATCATTATTTCAAAAAATCCCCGACTAAAAATTTCTTCTCCTGCAAAGAGTTTTGATTGCGAAAATTACATTTTTGATGCTTCCAATTCTCCCCGGAAAATTGAAAAATGGAAAAAAGAGTGTGAAGAATTACATTTGCATTTTCATTCTGTGGCTGAGCAGGGTGCATTTGTAATCAACTTCTAAAAGAAAATTTTTTTCAAAAAATCATGCAACAAAAAATTAAATCTGCCCTCATTTCTGTTTTTAACAAGGAAGGGCTCCATCCCATTATTTCTTTATTGACCCAAAAAAACATTACGATTTACAGTACCGGGGGCACACAAAAATTTATTGAAGAAAATGGTGGAAAATGCATCGCTGTTGAATCGCTTACCGGATATCCTTCCATTCTTGGAGGAAGAGTGAAAACCCTTCATCCTGTTGTATTTGGTGGCTTTTTAGCAAGAAGGGATGTTGAAAATGATTTGAAAGAAATGCAGCAATATCACATTCCGGAAATTGATTTGGTTGTCGTTGATTTATATCCGTTTGAAGAAACCGTAAAATCAACAAATGATGAAGCAGCGATCATCGAAAAAATTGATATTGGAGGCCCATCAATGATACGTGCGGCAGCAAAAAATTTTAAAAATGTGGTTGTAATCGCGGATAAAAACGAATACAGCGATTTGGAAAAAATTCTTTCCCAAAAAAATGCAGAAACCTCATTGGAAGAAAGAAAAGATTTTGCAAGAAAAGCATTTGATGTTTGCGCCGGGTATGATATTGCCATCTCAAATTATTTTAATCAAACCAATTTTATCAATCCATTTCAGCTGGAGAAAAAAGAATTGCGATATGGCGAAAACCCGCATCAGAAAGGCTTTTTCATCGGAAACATCGATGAGATTTTTGAGCAATTACATGGCAAAGAACTTTCTTATAATAATTTGGTTGATGTGGATGCCGCTTTGCAACTGATGAAAGAATTTGTAAGAAAAGATTCTTCCCTCACCACTTTTGCAATTATAAAACATACCAACGTTTGTGGTATTGCTCAAAGAGAAAATGTGGCCGATGCTTTTACAGCTGCTCTTGCAGGCGACCCTGAGAGTGCTTTTGGCGGAGTATTGATTTCAAATTCGCCGATAGATAAAAAAACTTCGGAAGCGTTAAAAGATTTGTTCTTTGAAGTTCTCATTGCTCCTGCTTTTGATGAAGATGCACTTTCTGTTTTGGAAATAAAGAAGAACCGGATCATTTTAAAAATAAAAGAATTTCCGAAAGTAAAACAACAAACCAAAACTTTGTTAAATGGATTATTGATCCAGGAAAGTGATGAAGGAAATTTCGCAGAATGGAAAGATGTGGGCGGAAGAAATGCTTCAGAAAAAGAAAAAGAAGATTTAATTTTTGCCAATCTTGTGTGCAAACATTTAAAGAGCAACGCGCTTGCTATTGTAAAAAATAAACAGCTTTTAGGAAAAGGAGCTGGTCAAACTTCAAGAGTTGATGCATTGCGTCATGCAATTGAAAAGGCGAATCAATTTAAATTTGATTTGCAAAACGCAGTTGTCGCCAGTGATGCGTTTTTCCCTTTTGATGATTGCGTAAAAATCAGCCACAATGCAGGTATTACTGCATTTATTCAGCCTGGAGGTTCTATCAGGGACAAGGATTCAATTGAATATTGTAAAGAAAATAACCTGGCAATGGTGATAACAGGATTGAGACATTTTAAACATTGAGTGTTTATTCAAAATAGAAATCGCCTACATTTTTTCCCATTTCGAAAGATGTTCATGGAACAGGAATCATGATTATTTCTTTGCTCACTGTAAAATAAAAATTTAATTATCTTTATTGCATGAGCGCAGTAAGAATATTACCACCTTATACTACAGCGATTATTGTAACTGGGAAGGCCGGTTGGAACTAATCGAAGGGATTCCGTATGCAATGAGTCCCGCACCTTCACCACGACATCAATGGGTAGTAGTAAATACCTTATCGGCATTAAGAGCTGCACTAAAAAAATCAAGATGCAAACATTGCAAAGTTTATGATCTTATAGATGTTAAAGTAGAAGAGGATCCCATTTTACAACCAGATGCTTCCATTGTTTGCGGATCAATTCATAAAAATTTCTTGACTTCCCTCTATTTTTAGTAGTAGAAATTTTATGTGAATCAACTGCATTGAAAGATAGAATCACCAAGTTTTCCATTTATGAAAGATTTGGGATAAAATATTATCTGATCATTGATGCGGAAAAAGAAACGGTTGAAATTTATGTTTTGAAAGATTCAAAATATGAACTTCAATCTTTTTCTGCAGAAAATAATTTTACGTTTTCTCTTTCAGTCGATGGTAATATTGATATTGTGGTAAAAAATTTCCGGGAATAGATTTGTTGAAAAAAACTATTGCTATATTTATTTCTTCACTCGAAAAATTATTTCAAATTCTGTCGCTCCTTCCACATTTGATTAAACGTTTTTTTGCTAAACTCAAGCGGAGCATGATTTTTACCCCAGTCTTTAAATAAAGAGCTGACGGCTTTTGTTTTTATATTTCCATTACCCATATTCATTAAACCTCTTTTTAACGAAGCCAGTTTCCACGCTTTCCACGCCATCTTTTCTGAAAAACTTGTCATTCCCTGTTCCACACTTTCATTTCTGTTAGCAAGTAATAACTGATGAAGATTAATTTTTACAGGGCAAACTTCTGTGCAGGCCCCACATAATGAAGACGCATAACTGAGGTGTTTATATTCCTCAAGATCTCTCAAATGAGGAGTAATAACACTTCCGATTGGACCGCTGTAGGTGCTTCCGTAAGCGTGGCCGCCAATATTTTTATAAACAGGACAAACATTTAAACAGGCGCCGCAGCGAATACAATAAAGGCTTTCACGCTGCACCGGATTTGCAAGAATAGCTGTGCGGTTGTTGTCTAAAAAAACTACATACATTTCTTCAGGCCCATCCGTTTCTCCAGATTGTCGCGGACCTGAAATAATACTGTTATAAACTGTTACTTTCTGCCCGGTTCCATAAGTGGCCAGAAGCGGCCAAAGCAAAGCCAGATCCGTGATCGAAGGAATCATTTTTTCAATGCCAACAATTACAATATGCGTTTTGGGCCATGCAGAAGTTAATCTTGCATTTCCTTCATTTTCTGTAACTGCAATTGCCCCAATATCGCTGATGACAAAGTTCGCTCCGGTAATTCCTATCTCTGCCTGAACATATTTTTCTCTTAATTTTTCTCTTGCAACAAGTGTCAATCCTTCAGGAGAAAGTTTGGATGATGTTCCTAATTTATTTTCAAAAAGTTTTGCTACGTCCTCTTTGCTTTTGTGCATTGCGGGCGTTACAATATGATACGGAGGCTCATTGTCCAATTGCTGAATGTATTCGCCCAGATCTGTTTCCACACTTTCTATTCCATGCTCTTTCAAAAAATGATTCAGATGAATTTCTTCGGTGACCATGCTTTTGCTTTTCACAATTGTCCTGCAATTTTTCTCTTTGCAAATCGCCAAAATTTCCTTTTGTGCTTCTTCTGAATTTTCTGCCCAGATCACTTTTCCACCACGGGCTGTAAAATGCAGCTCGAATTCTTCCAAATGCTGATCAAGTGTTTCCAAAGCCCGCCACTTAATATTCTTTGCTCTTTCTTTTACCAGGTTATTATCATCAAACTGTTCTTTTGCCTGAGGTACAACAGAATTATATTTTCCAATGTTGAAATTAATTTTATGCCGATGTTCGAGGTCGGCACTCTTGATCGCGCTTTTTGCTTTAAATATCTCAGCGGTTTCTGTCATATTATTAGTTTCTCCCTGTTTTGAAAAAGAAATATTCTAAAATCTTGAAAATGTTTTTATTTCAACACTCCGAGTTCTTTCCCAACCCTGGTAAATGCTTCAATTGCTTTATCTAAATGTTTTTGTTCATGTGCAGCACTTAATTGAACACGGATTCTTGCCTGTCCTTTTGCAACAACCGGAAAGAAAAATCCGATCACGTAAATTCCTTCCTCCAACAATCTTGCAGCAAATTTTTGAGAGAGGACTGCGTCATACAACATAATTGGGACAATCGGATGATTGCCAGGTTTGATATCAAATCCGGCCTCGGTCATTTTCTCTCTGAAATATTTTGTATTTGCTTCTAATTTATCACGCAGATCAGTTGTTTCGCTGAGCATGTCAAACACAGCGATGGAAGCTCCTACAATATTTGGTGCAACGGTATTGCTGAATAAATACGGGCGGCTTCTTTGGCGCAACATTTCAATAATTTCTTTTTTACCCGAAGTAAATCCTCCATTTGCTCCGCCAAGCGCTTTTCCCAAAGTTCCTGTAATAATGTCAATTTTTCCCATCACGCCACGATATTCGTGCGTGCCTCGTCCTGTCTTTCCAATAAATCCTGTAGAATGCGAATCATCCACCATGATTGC
>Ga0157371_10002242_pt1 | contig 18669 bp, 15 predicted proteins | sample C45metaG_FD_113462 | JGI IMG/M metagenome (GOLD analysis project Ga0157371, IMG submission 113462) | Corn rhizosphere microbial communities from Kellogg Biological Station, Michigan, USA - C4-5 metaG | ecosystem: Host-associated > Plants > Roots > Rhizosphere > Soil | place: USA: Michigan...
ATAAAATGCTAGGTCATGCTGAATTTATTTCAGCACCCCACATGCAAGGTTCTCGTCCTGTGGGGTCCCGAAACAAGTTCGGGATGACCCTTAGAGTGAATTTTTCGAATCTGTCATGGGTAGCGGCGTCGAAGGGTGAGTGAGGAGGGATGGCGTTGGACTGTGCGATCTTGGCGTAGAACATCTGTGCTTCTCCCAGCTTTAATCCTACATAAAAACAACGTTAATTTTTCTGAATATTAAGCGAATATTTTAATTTTATAAAAATCGGGTGACTTGGAAAATTATTAGATAATGAGGAAAGCTCTACTCTGTATTCTTGCTTCTTTGCCTGCACTAACCTTTGCGCAGGAAAAATATACCATAAAAGGCAAAATCAATGATAATAAGGCGTCGACCTTTTTTATGGCGTATAGGAAGGATGGCAAAAGTATTACGGATTCTGTTTTAAGCGATAAAGGTACATTTGAATTTAAAGGTCAGGTAAACTTGCCTACTTTGGCAACCTTGTACCGGAAGCCAGAACCGAATGCCCACGGAAAGCAGGATATGCTCGAGCTCTATCTTGTTAAGGGAGTAACAACGGTTACTGCGGAGGATTCGCTAAATAAGGGGCATTTGTCTGGTACAAAAATCAATGAGGAATACCAGGAGTATAAAATTTTTGAGAAACCGGTAGAGAATAAAAGGCAGGCTTTACTTCGTTCCTATTACGCTACACCGAAAGAACAAAGAGAAGCGAAAGACTTTGACGACGCTTTTACCAAAAAGTATGATGCTGTACAGGCGGAACAAGTTGCCGTTAGTAAAGAATATATCAAAAGCCATCCTGATGCTTATGTAAGTTTGCAAGCGCTTAATGTAGCAGGTGGGCCTTATCCCGAATATAATGATGTGCAGCCGTTATTTAACATCCTCTCAGACAATATTAAAAATACGTCCGAAGGGAAAAAATATGCGGAGCGACTGGAAAAATTAAAGGCAGTAGCTTTGGGTGTCAAGGCTCCTGAGTTTACACTCGCTGATACCAGTGGCAATGCCATTAAGCTTTCATCCTTCAGGGGCAAATATCTGCTGGTTGATTTCTGGGCCTCCTGGTGCGGTCCATGCCGGCAGGAAAATCCCAATGTTGTAAAGGCCTACAATCATTTTAAAGACAAAAATTTTACAATCCTTGGCGTGTCGCTGGATCGCCCCGGTGCAAAAGATAAGTGGCTCGCGGCTATCCGTCAAGACGGCCTCACCTGGAATCACGTGTCGGACCTGCAGTTCTGGAACAACGCTGCGGCTAAGCTTTACGGCGTACAGGCTATCCCTCAAAACTTCCTGCTCGACCCGAGTGGTAAGATCATCGCCAAAAATCTGCGCGGGGAAGATTTGGAAGCGAAGTTGAGAGAGATATACACCCCTCCCGGCCTCCCCAAAGGGGAGGAGAAATAGGGGCAAATAAAAGCGAGCGTTTCCAAAGAAACGCTCGCTTTTATTTTCTGTTATTCCAATGAATTCCTCCCCTTTGGGGAGGTTAGGAGGGGTGTTACACCAAATCAAACCCAATATCTCTTCTAAAATACATGCCATCGTAATAAATACGGCTTGCATCGAGGGTAGCTTGTTGTAGGGCGTTGAACATATTGTCTTGTAACGAAGTTACGGCAAGCACCCGCCCGCCGGAAGTTTTAACTTCCTCGCCTTCGCCAGTAGTTCCGGCCTGGAAAACCATTGAACCGCGTACGTTTTCAATACCGGTAATGGTTTTGCCTTTCAGGTAATCACCAGGATAACCACCGGCTACGCATACTACGGTAGCCGCCACTTTGTCGGCAATTTTAATTTCTTTGGTTGCCAGGTTTTCCTGAGCCACACCTAATAGCAGATCTACCAGGTCAGACTCTATTCTTGGCAATACGCTTTCGGTTTCCGGGTCGCCCATGCGGCAGTTGTATTCAATAACATAAGGTTCGCCGTCGCAATTCATCAGGCCGATAAAAACGAAGCCTTTATAAGGAATATTGTCTTTTTTTAACCCTTCGATAGTCGGGATCACTACACGCTCTTCAACCTTTTGCATAAAGGCTGCATCTGCAAACGGCACCGGCGAAACAGAGCCCATGCCGCCGGTATTTAAACCGGTATCACCTTCGCCTATACGTTTATAGTCTTTAGCTTCCGGCAGTATTTTATAGCTGTTTCCATCAGTAAGTACAAACACAGACAGTTCAATGCCTTGTAAAAACTGCTCAATTACCACTTTGGAACTTGCTTCGCCAAACTTGGCTTCATCAAGCATTTGCACCAGTTCCAGTTTGGCCTCTTGCAGGCTTGTGCAGATCAGTACGCCTTTTCCGGCTGCCAATCCGTCGGCTTTCAAAACAATAGGCAAACCTTGAGTGGCCAGGTAGGTTAAGCCGTCCTGCAGCGTGTCTCTGGTGAAAGTGCGGGACGCGGCAGTTGGAATATTGTGGCGTTGCATAAACTGCTTTGAAAAGTCTTTGCTGCCTTCCAATTGCGCGCCTTCCTGCTGTGGGCCGATAACCGGTACAGCCTTTAACTGATCATCAGCCAGAAAGAAGTCATGAATTCCTTTTACTAATGGTTCTTCGGGGCCCACAACTACTAATTGCACATTATTGGCCAGCACAAATTGCTTAATACCTTCAAAATCTGTAGCCTTTAAGTTTACGTTTTGGCCATATTTGGGAGTGCCGGCATTACCTGGTGCAATAAATAACTGACTGCACAGCGGGCTTTGCGACATTTTCCAGGCGAAGGCGCTTTCCCTTCCGCCCGAACCAAGGAGCAGGATATTCATGGCCGCAAAGATAGTTTTTTAAGCTGTAAATGAGGCCAGACGGTTATAGTAATTGCAGAGTTAAATTAAAGCTGTAATTTGCGGTTGTTCAAATACGTTATGTCAAAAAGAAGAGGTAAATACCGCGATCTGCCCGTATTTCAGAAATCGCAGGAAATGCTGGACCTGGTCGAGGTGATTTCAACGGCCTTAAAAGATGATCCTGTAAAGGAATCGTTGGTGTCACAGATGTGTACCAATGCCATGATTGTGCAGGCCAAAATTGCCGGGGCCGAGGGAGCAGGTTTATTTTCGATCCGTATGGAAAATGCGGTGCTGATCAAGGTTGCGGTGCGTGATATGTTTAATGCCGTTTCTTTTGCCTCTATGGTTGAGATCAATGAAGAAGACTATGTACAGCTGCTTCGTGATAAGGTTGAAGAATTCAGGATCGAGTTTGTGAACTGGATAAGGGGCTTTGATAAGAGCTTCGATATACCTGATGATTGGGGAATACGTTATGATACCAGTACCCCTGAACAGGAAAAATTAGAGGAACTGATGTTTGACGAAGATCGTTTTTTGGATGATGATAGTTGGGACGATGATGATTTTAATGACGATGATGAAGATGAGGACGACAAGGACGTTTAACTGATTGTTAATCGACGCAGCCAACACTAAATGCCGGATTTGTCCGTTACAGGTGTTCGGATTTTAGCGGCGGCGACTGTTTTTTAGGCAAATAAACTGTAACTTTACCTGCCATAATGACCTGTAACTTACCACTGGCGCAGTTATTGACATTATGAGCAATATATCAAATTAAACATGTTGGGATTTATTAGTAAGCTTTTTGGAAGCAAATCGGAAAGAGACTTAAAGGGAATTCATCCCCTGGTTGATAAGATCAAGGCCGAATTTGCAAAGCTGGAAAACATCAGTAATGATGAGCTAAGGGCAAAAACCTTAGATTTTAAAGAAAGAATAGCACAGGCACTTGCCGATATAGATACTCAGATCCACTCGCTCAAAGAAGAAGCAGAAGATCCCGAGCTTGACGTTAACGCCAAGGTAGAACTTTACACCCGGATAGATAAGCTAGAGAAGGATCGCAATAAATCATTGGAAGAGGTTTTAATGACCATCTTGCCAGAAGGTTTTGCGGTAGTTAAAGAAACTGCACGTCGTTTTGCCAATAATAAAGAGCTTGAAGTTACCGCGACTGAATTTGACCGCGAACTGGCTGCCTTTAAGAAAAATGTGGTAATTAAAGGCGACAAGGCGTACCATGCCAATACCTGGAATGCTGCCGGCAATGATGTTACCTGGGATATGGTACATTATGACGTTCAGCTTATCGGCGGTATTGTATTGCACCAGGGTAAAATTGCCGAAATGGCAACAGGTGAAGGTAAAACCTTAGTGGCCACCTTGCCTGCCTACCTTAATGCACTTGCCGGTCAAGGTGTGCACCTCGTAACAGTGAACGATTACCTTGCCCGTCGTGACTCGGAGTGGATGGGGCCACTGTATGAATTCCACGGTTTATCAGTTGATTGTATCGACAAACATGAGCCTAACTCAGAGGAGCGCCGCAATGCATATTTAGCTGATATTACTTTTGGTACAAACAACGAGTTTGGTTTCGACTACCTACGTGACAATATGACGCGTACGCCAGAGGAGCTGGTTCAGCGCAAACTGCACTTTGCCATGGTGGATGAGGTTGACTCCGTATTGGTGGATGATGCCCGTACGCCGTTGATTATCTCTGGCCCTATCCCTAAAGGTGACGAACACGAGTTCTATGAGCTGAAACCGCGTATTGAGCGTTTGGTTAATGCACAGAAGAGTTACATCAACGGTGTATTAAATGAAGCTAAAAAACAAATTAGCGAAGGTAACACCGGACCGGAAGACGGCGGATTGGCGCTGTTCCGCGCACATCGTGGTTTGCCTAAAAATAAAGCGTTGATTAAGTATTTAAGTGAAGGCGCCAACAAGCAGGTACTCTTAAAAGCTGAAAACTACTACGTGCAGGATCAGGAAAAACAAATGCCTAAGGTTGATACGGAGTTGTTTTTCATCATCGATGAAAAGAACAATTCGGTAGAATTAACTGAAAAGGGTATTGAACTGATCACCGCCTCAGGCGAAGATCCGCATTTCTTCCTGATGCCTGATGTGGGCACCGAGATTGCCAAGATTGAAAAATCAGATCTGAGCGCTGAAGAGAAAATTACCCGTAAAGATGAGTTGATGCGTGATTTCTCTATTAAATCAGAACGTATACACTCTGTAAACCAACTTTTAAAGGCCTATACCTTATTTGAAAAAGACGTTGAGTATATTCTTGACGAGGGTAAGGTGAAGATTGTTGATGAGCAAACTGGCCGTGTGCTTGACGGCCGTCGTTATTCTGACGGATTACACCAAGCCATCGAGGCTAAGGAGAACGTGAAGGTTGAGGATGCTACTCAAACCTTTGCAACCATTACGCTGCAAAACTACTTTAGGATGTACCACAAGCTTTGCGGTATGACGGGTACTGCCATTACCGAAGCTGGTGAACTCTGGGAGATTTATAAACTGGACGTAGTTGAGATCCCAACCAACAAACCAATTCAGCGTGATGACCGTCAGGACCTGGTATATCGCACCATGCGTGAGAAATACAACGCCGTTGCTGATGAGATTGTTAAATTAACTCAGGCAGGTCGTCCCGTACTTGTAGGTACAACTTCTGTAGAAATATCTGAGTTACTGAGCCGTATGCTTAAGCTGCGCGGTATCAAACATAACGTATTGAACGCCAAACTGCACCAGAAGGAGGCCGACATTGTAGCCGAAGCTGGTAAGGCGGGAACAGTAACCATTGCTACGAACATGGCTGGTCGTGGTACGGACATTAAGCTTGGCCCTGGTGTTAAAGAGGCTGGAGGTTTGGCCATTGTAGGTACCGAGCGTCACGAATCTCGCCGGGTTGACCGCCAGTTACGTGGTCGTGCCGGTCGTCAGGGCGACCCGGGATCATCACAATTCTTCGTATCGCTGGAAGATAACCTGATGCGTTTGTTCGGATCTGAGCGTATCTCTAACCTGATGGTGCGCATGGGTATCGAAGAGGGCGAAGTAATTCAGCACTCTATGATCACCAAATCAATAGAGCGTGCACAGAAGAAGGTTGAGGAGAACAACTTCGGTATCCGTAAACGTTTGCTGGAGTATGACGACGTAATGAACTCTCAGCGTACGGTGGTTTACTCAAAACGTAAAAACGCATTATTTGGTGAGCGTCTGGATGTGGATCTCAACAACACCATTTATGACGTAGTTGACGATATTGTTACCGAATACAAGGATTCTAACAACTTTGAAGGTTTCCAACTGGAGATTATACGGATGTTCTCTGTTGATACTTCGGTAACTGAAAATGAATTCGGCTCACTTAACGCCGCTCAACTCACTGACAAGATATTTGAGGAGGTTGCTGAGTTTTATCACCGCAAACAAGAAGCTATTGCAGCACAGGCTTTCCCTGTACTGAAGGACGTTTTTGTAACCCGCGGCGAATATGTAGAAAACATAGTTGTTCCGTTTACTGATGGCGTACATGGCATACAGGTAGCGGTTCCGCTTAAGAAAGCGGTAGAAAACCACGGCCATGAGGTATTTAGGTCATTTGAGAAGAGCGTTACACTGGCCCTGATCGATGATGCCTGGAAAGAACACCTGCGTGAAATGGACGAGTTAAAGCAATCAGTACAAAATGCGGTTTATGAGCAAAAGGACCCATTGCTGGTTTACAAGTTCGAAGCATTTGAACTTTTCCGCCAGATGTTAACCAATGTAAACAAGGAAATTGTAAGCTTCCTCTTCAGAGGCGGTATACCAATACAACAAGAGCCAGAGCAAGTTCGCGAAGCAAGACCAGAACCAAGAACTGATATGCGCAAAATGCGTACTTCCAAGCCTGAACTGGTGAGCGAAGGCAGCGGTATTCCAATGGATGATACCCGTGAGCTTCAAAAGCAAGAGCCGGTAAGGGTAGAGCAAAAGATAGGACGTAATGATCCTTGTCCTTGCGGCAGCGGAAAAAAATATAAAAACTGCCACGGCGTAGGTCAGGGTTAATATAAATTTGCTTAACAAGCAACCGAAGCAATCTTTTAACTTTGCGGCAGCAAACGGAGAGATTGCTTCGTTGTTTTATCAGCACGTTTTACCTTTTGAAGAAAGAAGTAATGAACAAGGCAGTTAATTTACGTGATACAAAAAAATTATTGCAGCTGGCAACCGGCTGCATTTTTTTTATACTGTTTGCCAGTGCCGGTAATTTAATGGCGCAAACACGCGGTAAGCTCGAAGTGATTAAAGATCCACTGGTTGATACGCTGGCAGCCCGCAGGCTTAGAGGCTTGGCAGGTGGGGGAGCGGGTGCTGCCGCATTCTCCTCCAATGGGTACCGTGTGCAGATCTTTACGGGAACCAACCGTACAGATGCTTTCAATGCCCAGAATAAGTTTCAACGGCTATACCCCGACATTCGTACTTATATTACCTACAGAGAACCCAATTTTAAAGTGCGTGTTGGCGACTTCCGCACACGGATGGAGGCCTCTAAAATGATGGCGCAGCTCCGGTCCGCTTTCCCCGTATTGTTTATTATATCAGAAAAGATCAATCCCCCTAAATTAGACGCGCAATGATCAAAGAGCAAATACAAGAACTATCTAAAAAAATATTTAACGATGTGGTGGCCAATCGTCGTCATTTGCATAGTCATCCCGAACTTTCTTTTCAGGAAGTGGCTACCTCTGCATTTGTGGCTTCCCGGCTTGATGAGCTGGAGATCCCTTATATTAAAATGGCCGATACCGGTTTGGTTGGTCTCATCAAGGGCACCAAGCCGGCCGATTCGGAAAAGGTAATTGCTTTGCGCGCTGATATGGATGCCCTGCCTATTGTTGAGGCAAATGACGTTCCTTATAAATCACAAAATCCGGGTGTAATGCACGCCTGTGGTCATGATGTTCATACCTCGTCGCTGCTTGGTGCTGCAACTATCCTGTCCCGAATGAAAGATCAGTTCTCCGGAACCATAAAACTGATCTTTCAGCCAGCAGAAGAGCGTTTGCCTGGGGGCGCCAGCCTCATGATCAAGGAAGGCGTATTGGAGAACCCTAAGCCGCAGGCGGTGATCGGTCAGCATGTAATGCCGTTGATAGACGCCGGTAAAGTAGGCTTCAGATCGGGCAAATACATGGCTTCTACAGATGAGTTGTATGTTACCGTAAAAGGTAAGGGCGGACATGGGGCGCAACCTCAGCAAAATATTGACCCGGTTATTATCACCGCACATATTTTAACGGCGCTGCAAACGTTGGTAAGCCGTTATTCAGATCCCAAGAGCCCCTGCGTGCTTTCATTCGGTAAAGTGATTGCCAATGGAGCTACCAACGTGATCCCGAATGAAGTTTATCTGGAAGGTACTTTCAGGGCCATGGACGAGACCTGGCGGGCCGAAGCGCATAAACGTATGAAGAAAATGGCCGAAGGCATTGCAGAAAGCATGGGTGGAAGCTGCGAATTTAATATCATGAATGGTTATCCTTTCCTCATCAATGAAGAAAAGCTTACCGCCGCTGCCCGTTCACACGCTGAAGATTACCTGGGCAAAGAAAACGTACTCGACCTCGATATCTGGATGGCTGCTGAAGATTTCGCATACTACTCCCAGGTAGCTGACAGCTGTTTTTACCGTTTAGGGATACGTAACGAAAGCAAAGGTATTGTATCCTCTGTCCATACACCAACTTTTGACATTGATGAATCTGCCTTACAGGTAGGACCCGGTTTAATGGCTTATTTAGCATTGAAGCAGTTGGGAAATTGAGTCCTGGGGAGGTTCATGGTTGATGGTTCATAGATCATAAGGATTTGGTCCATAGTCAATGGTCGATAGTCCATGTTTAAGGAAATTATAGGCTATCGACCATGATCCATTGACTAAACAGGCAACGATTTGGAAATAAAAACAAAGCATATTTGTTATATTTAACTGAGGGTTTTGAGTTATGGAATTGATTTTAAAGAATGTTCAGAAAAAGCATTTAGCATTGATAGCTGAACTTGCAAAAACATTGAAGATTGATATTGAGGAGGCCAAGGCTGACGAACAGGGGGAATACGATCCGGAATTTGTGAAGAAGATTCAGAAAGGAGATGACGATTTAAAGCAAGGCAAAGGCGTTAAAATGAATGTTAACGAGCTATGGAAATAAATTTTCTTCCTGAGGCAGTTGAAGACCTTAATTACTGGAAGAAATCGGGCAATAAGCAAATACAAAAGAGAATCACCTCAATACTACTTGCCATTACGGAAGATCCCTTCCACGGCATAGGCAAGCCAGAACCTCTTAAATTTAATTTATCGGGCAAATGGTCCAGAAGAATAAATGATGAGCACCGGGTCATTTATGACGTCAGTGATAACACTATCAATATTTACTCGCTGAAAGGCCACTATTAGTGGTCTGATTCTTTAGAGCTTCATGAAAAAATATCTAATACTTATCATCTTCCTGTTTTGCGGTATTGCTGGTTTTGCGCAGCAGATCAATCGGTTTAATCCGGATACGATAAAAACGATCCATCTTGATTCAACCATCAATATTAAGTCACACAAACTAAACGCGCAGGATTTTATTGACGCGATGTTGGCTGATACTGGTTTTTACAAGGCGTTTCATGATCTGAAGGATTACGATTTCATCGCCGAGAATCGCATTTATACTTACGATAAGAAGAATAAAATAGACGGTCGTATTTATCGTAAGCTGCATCATACCAATCAACACGGTAAACATATTATTCAAACCGTGGCAAAGAGCGATACCGGTAAGGTGTATAAGCATAACGGCAAGTATCAGCTTTATACGGTGGAGATGTTTGATTACATCTTTCAAAACCCCAATAGTTCCGACTTTGTGAAGGGGGAGGATTTGCCGGGTGGCAAAAATGAATCGTACAAGGACAAACTGAAGACTTTAATCTTCACGCCGGGTCGCCGGGTTAAAGGCGTGCCCTTTATCAGCAGTAAAACCGAGGTTTTCTCTGATGACATGAAGCAGTACTATAATTATGAATTTGCGCGCGGCACTTATCTTGATTCTATTCCCGTTTATCGGTTTAAAGTGGTCATGAAGCCCAATTTATCGTCGGGCGATAAAGATGGCGTGATGATCAAGGAAATGACCACCATTTTTGATACCCGTACTTTCAAGGTGCTGGGTAGATACATTGACATGAAATACAGTAATTTTCTGTTCGACTTCAACGTTCAGATGAACCTGGAACTAGCTAACTATGGCGGCCAGTTTTTACCATCCAAAATCAGTTATCAGGGCAACTGGAATATTCCCTTCCATAAAGAAGAGCGTGCAAGCTTTTTAGTTGTGCATAAGGATTATAGGCGGTTATAGACTTAAAACAGAAATGTCATCTCGAACGATAGTGAGAGATCTTCTACGCATCGCATATGCAATTGATCTAAGATTTCTGCTAACGCCGAAATGACATGTTAGATAAGAACAATATTGTTATTTAAATCGGCTGCCGCCCGTGTTGGTGTTGTCACCAACACGTCAATTAAAACTCCGCGTTCTTAGGGAAACGTGGGAACGGAATCACATCGCGGATGTTACCCATACCGGTTACAAACAGCACCAGACGTTCAAAGCCCAAACCGAAACCAGCATGCGGACAAGCGCCAAAGCGGCGGGTATCCAGGTACCACCATAGTTCTTCTTTCGGGATGCCCATTTCGTCCATGCGTTGCTCTAGTTTCTCCAGACGCTCTTCACGCTGTGACCCACCAACAATTTCGCCGATGCCAGGGAACAGGATATCCATAGCGCGTACGGTTTTACCGTCGTCGTTCTGCCGCATGTAGAAAGCTTTGATCTCTTTTGGGTAATCTGTCAGGATCACTGGTTTTTTGAAATGCTTCTCAACCAGGTAACGCTCATGCTCCGATTGTAAGTCGGCACCCCAGCCTTCAATCAAGTACTGGAATTTTTTCTTTTTATTTGGTGTCGAATCCTTCAGGATGTCGATGGCTTCGGTGTAAGTTAAACGTTGAAAATCATTATCCAAACAGAACTGCAGCTTCTCCATCAGCGTCATTTCCGAACGTTCGTTTTGTGGCTTGGATTTCTCTTCCTCCTGCAAACGCTGACTCAGGAACTCGATATCATCGCGGTTATTTTCCAGTGCATAGCTGATCACATACTTCAGCATCTCTTCGGCAAGGTTCATGTTGTCTACCAGATCATAGAAAGCCATTTCCGGCTCAATCATCCAGAACTCTGCAAGGTGACGTGTGGTATTAGAGTTTTCAGCGCGGAAAGTAGGGCCGAAGGTGTAAATGTCGCTCAAGGCCATAGCACCAAGCTCACCTTCCAATTGGCCGGAAACGGTAAGGTTAGTGGCTTTGCCAAAGAAATCCTGTTTAAAGTCGATTTCTCCTTCCTCGGTACGTGGCGGGTTGCCAATTTCAAAGTTGGTTACGCGGAATGTTTCACCAGCACCTTCTGCATCAGAAGCCGTGATGATCGGGGTGTGCAGGTAAACAAAGCCTTGTTCCTGGAAAAACTTGTGTACTGCAAAAGCCAGGCTGTTACGTACGCGGAACACAGCGCCAAACGTGTTGGTGCGGAAACGCAGGTGGGCGATCTCCCGTAAAAACTCTAAACTGTGTTTTTTAGGCTGAAGCGGATATTTCTCAGGATCGCTATCACCCAATATTTCGATAGAAGTTGCTTTTACTTCAACCTTTTGGCCTTTACCTAATGAGGCTACCAATATGCCGGTTGCGCTGATAGCTGCACCGGTGGTAATACGTTTCAGTAAAGCTGGATCAGTATTCTCGAAATCAACAACTACTTGCAGGTTATTATTAGTTGAGCCATCATTTAAAGCGATAAACTGATTGTTACGGAAGGTACGAACCCATCCTTTAACGGTTACTTCCACATCGGTCTGTGTGCTTTCAAGCAGAGCTTTAATTTTTGTACGCTGACTCATATTTAATTACGTTGAGCGGCAAAAATACGATTTTGTGAAAAAGTGTGTAATTTAATTAACCATCGATCTTCACATTTTTTTCTCATTTATCAATCTTGTCATAGCGAGGAACGAAGCTACCTCGTTGACATGCCTTGATCATTTACCCCTTACCAACATCAGTGCATGAGCAAAGACAGTAGTGTTCCCCTAAATTAGGGGAAAGCAGCGGCAGTGCCATAGCATTTGCGTTGATAAAGGGTAAAACATATGTCCGTCCGTAACGGGTGCCAATGTTTGATTTCGGATTTTGTTGCGGGGAGCGAAGCTACCTCGTCGACCTCATAGATCCGTTAGCATAGCGACGGGTTTACTTCTTCGCCCTCATGCTCAAGCCTCCGCTGCTCATCGCAATGACATGTTTTGGGAAATTCTGCCCATTCCTTAATTCCATAAAATTCGAGTTCAGAAAGTTCTGACAATTCTCAAATCCTGTAAATTCTGATTCAGACAAATCTTTTAACCTTACTTATAATCACTTACATTTATCCACAGCAGATGTGAATATCAGGTTGGCAATTTAGCCCTACACTGATAGCCGATTACTTTATCTTTGCAGTTAAATGATTACCCAGCTCACCATTGACAAGATTATAGAAGCGACCGACATTGTGGAGGTGATAGGGGAGTTTGTGGAGCTGAAAAAGCGTGGTGCCAATTACGTTGGCCTTTCTCCGTTTGCTAACGAGCGTACGCCTTCCTTCACCGTATCCCCGGCCAAAGGCATTTTTAAAGATTTCTCATCGGGTAAGGGCGGCAATGCCATCCATTTTTTAATGGAGCTGGAAAAGCTTACGTATCCGGAAGCGTTAAGATGGCTGGCCAAAAAATACGGCATCGAGATAGAAGAAACCCGCGAAACGCCTGAAAATCGAGAAGCAGATTCACGCCGGGAAAACCTGATGGTGGTAACCAGTTATGCCGCTAAATTTTTCCATGAAAGCCTGCTCGAGACCGAAGAGGGTAAAAACATCGGTTTAAGCTATTTTAAGGAACGGGGCTTTACGGCTGAGACTATCCGAAAGTTTGAATTGGGTTATTCACCCGATCAATGGGAAGCATTTAGTGGAAAAGCTGTCAGCTCTGGATACAAGGAAGAATACCTTGTAGAAAGCGGACTTTCCGTTAAGCGCGATAATGGAGGCATATATGATCGTTATCGCGGCCGCGTAATGTTTCCTATCCACAGTTTTACTGGTAGGGTGATCGCCTTTGGCGGCCGGACACTGAAGACCGATAAGAGCGTACCTAAATACGTTAACTCGCCGGAGTCTGAGATCTACCATAAATCCAATGTACTGTACGGCTTGTACTTTGCCAAGAAGTCGATCAGGGATGAGGATAACTGTTACCTGGTTGAAGGGTATGCCGACGTAATTTCGGTGCATCAGGCCGGTATTGAGAACGTGGTGGCTTCATCGGGTACGTCGTTAACGGTGGAGCAGATCAGGCTGATAGGCCGTCTGACAAAAAATATCACGATCCTTTATGATGGCGACGCCGCCGGTATCAAGGCGTCCCTCCGCGGGCTCGACCTCATCCTGGAAGAAGGACTGAACGTAAAGGTAGTACTGTTCCCGGACGGGCACGACCCAGACTCCTACGTGAGGCAGGTGGGTAGTTCGGCTTTTAGGACCTACATTAGCGAGAATAAAAAGGATTTCATTCTTTATAAGACAACTATTCTGCTTAAGGATGCCGGTAATGATCCTATCCGCAAGGCCGAAGTGATCCGCGAGGTGGTAGAAAGTATCGCTAAAATTCCCGATTCCATCAAGGCCTCTGTTTTTATTAAGGAATGTAGTTCCCTGATGCGGATTGAGGAGCAGGTACTGCTTTCTGAGCTGAATAAGATGCGGCTGGGCAAGGCTAAAAAGGACCAACAACAGGACCGCAACCGCCGACCTCTTGCTCCTGAGATGCCGCCCGAAGCGCTGTGGGATGACCAGGCTTATGCCGAACAGCAGCAGCCTAAACAAGAAGCTTACCAGGAAAAGGAGATAGTAAGGCTATTATTGCTTTACGGTAACCGCATGATCAATTGGGACGGCATTGCCAATACCTACATCGGTCCCTTTATGGTTGCCGAGTTAAGCGATGTGGCTTTTGATGATGAGGCTTGTAAACAGTTTGTGGGAATTTACCGTGAAGAGCTGGAAAAAGGTATCTTGCCCGAGGAAAGCTTTTTTATTCATCATGCCGATAAGAAGCTGGTCGATCTCGCCGTGGATCTGCTCTCCACCCGGTATACGCTCAGTGCAAACTGGATGGACATGCACCATATCGCCGTGCCGGATGAACAGAAAAATATGAAAGCTACTATTTTAGGTGCTATCTTTCACCTCAAAAAGCACAAGGTGGGGCAGATACTGGATAATCTGCGCAAGGAGTTGCAGAAGGCCGAAACCGAAGCCGACCAGGAAATTCTGATGAACCAGTACCTGCATATGAAAAAGGTTGAAAAGAGTATTTCAGATTACCTGGGCTCTGTAATCATCAAATAAATGGCAAAACATTTGGAGCTGGGCCGCAAAGGCGAAAGTTTAGCCAAAACACATTTGCTGCAACTCGGTTATGAGATATTGGATGAGAACTGGACCTTTGGCAAAGCCGAAATTGATATCATCGCCTGGAAAGATAAGATGATCATCTTTACAGAGGTAAAGACAAGAACAGGTAACTACTTTGGCGAACCGGAGGACTTTGTGGATAACAGGAAGCAGAAACTGATGGTTGAAGCGGCAGAAGAGTATATTTACCTGATGAATCATCAGGGCGAAGTACGCTTCGATATTATATCCATTCTCTTTGATAAGTTTTCGAATTATACTTTAAAACATATAGAAGATGCATTCTGGCCGGCGGCCGGATAGTTTTAATACGATGAGATCTACACGTTTACCTTTATTGGCTGTTTTGCTTGCTGTTTTTTGCAGCTGTCATAACGGCAATCAAAACAACACAACCGAAACCAATATTTCCATAACGCCGGAGGCCGGTACTTCCTTTAAATCTGGCGATGCGGTGCCCGTTAAAGTCGGCGTTCCGCAGGATATGAAAGCGGATTCTATCGTAATACTGCTCGATTCAAACCGAATAACCTCCAGTAAGGAGTCGCTTACCTTTAATATAAAAACAGATACACTTACGCTCGGTACCAAAACGATTACTGCCCGCGTTTATACAGCTGGTAAAAGTCAGGAGGTAAGTACCAATATCGTATTGCTGGCGGCTAAAGCCCCTGATGTGCTTACGTTCCAGGTGCAAAAAGTATTTCCGCATGATACCAGTTCTTATACTGAGGGCCTGGTTTATCAGGATGGTTATTTATACGAAAGTGGCGGGGGCTACGGTGTATCCACCGATGGAGAGCCGGTAGACGGTCCGTCAAGCCTGCGCAAAGTGGATATTACTACGGGTAAGGTACTGCAAAAGACTATGCTCGACCCTAAAGTGTTTGGGGAAGGGATCTCGATTGTTGGCGATAAGATCATTCAGCTGACCTGGAAAGAGAAAAAGGGGTATGTGTATGATAAGAATACCCTTAAATTACTCAATACCTTCAATAATAATGTAGGAATTGAAGGCTGGGGAATGTGTTTCGATGGCAAGCGACTTTACATGGACGACAGTTCAAACCGTATCTGGCTCCTCAACAAGGATACCTATCAGTCTATGGGTTATATTGATGTCTACGATAATCAGGGCCCTGTTCAGCAGATCAACGAGTTAGAATATATCGACGGCAAGCTATACGCCAATATATATCAGACCGATTATATTATCGTAATCGATCCTAAAACAGGCGCTGTACTACAAAAGATCGACCTCACCTCACTTTACCCCAAAGATCAGCGCAACCCACAAGCCGACGTGTTAAACGGCATAGCTTGGGACGCACAAGGCAAACGTCTGTTTGTAACCGGCAAAAAATGGAATAAGCTTTTCCAGATTAAGGTAGTACCCCCTAACCCCATGAAGGGCGCATGATTTCGGATCCGCCAGTGCTCTGACAAGTTTCGGATTTTCGATTTCGAATTTTTTTTCAAAAGCAATTCAAATTAGATTCTTCTAAAGACATACAAAAAACCATTCCCGCAGGAATGGTTTTTTGCTTTTGGGAAAATCCAAAATATCATATTCATACAAATCCGAAATCGAAAATCCAACATCCGAATTAGTTCCCCCTTCAGGGGGTTAGGGGGCTTACCTCCACGCCTTGTACTGGTTCACCAACCCATTGGTTGATGAATCATGAGTATTTATATCGTCCTGAGTACGAAGCTCTGGCAAGATCTTGCCAGCTAATTGCTTGCCGAGTTCTACACCCCATTGGTCAAAGCTGTAGATGTTCCAGATAATGCCCTGTACAAAGATTTTATGCTCATACATGGCAATCAGTGCGCCTAAGGTGTGAGGGGTAACCTTTTTAACCAAGATGGAGTTCGTTGGGCGATTACCTTCAAAAACTTTAAATGGCGCAAGCTTTTCTACTTCTGCTTCAGATTTCCCCGCAGCTTTAAGTTCGGCAGCAGCGTCTTCGTAAGATTTACCGTTCATCAGCGCTTCGGTCTGGGCGAAGAAGTTTGATAACAAAAGTGTATGGTGTTCGCCTATTGGATTTTGGCTCTGCGCGGGCGCAATAAAATCACAAGGGATTAGTTTAGTGCCCTGGTGAATAAGTTGATAGAACGCGTGTTGACCGTTGGTGCCTGGCTCGCCCCAGATGATAGGTCCGGTTTGGTAATCAACGGCTTCGCCATTGCGGTCTACTGATTTACCGTTGCTTTCCATATCGCCTTGCTGAAAATAAGCGGCAAAGCGGTGCATATACTGATCGTAAGGCAAAATGGCTTCGCTTTCGGCCTCAAAGAAATTGTTATACCAGATGCCGATCAGCGCCAGTATTACGGGGATATTTTGTTCAAATTCGGTAGTGCGGAAGTGCTGGTCCATCGCATGAGCGCCGCTCAGCAATTGCTCAAAGTTTTCAAAACCGATACCCAGGGCAATTGATAAACCGATGGCACTCCAAAGCGAATACCGGCCACCAACCCAATCCCAAAATTCAAACATGTTTTTGGTGTCGATGCCGAATTGCTCCACGCCTTTGGTATTGGTTGATAGTGCAGCAAAATGTTTGGCAACGTCCTGCTCCTTAGCGCCGCTTTGTAAAAACCAGTTACGTGCAGAGTGGGCATTGGCCATAGTCTCTTGCGTGGTAAAGGTTTTAGAGGCAATTAAGAACAGCGTAGTTTCGGGATCAACTTTTTTTAGTGTTTCGGCAATATGAGTGCCGTCAACATTGGAAACAAAATGAAGGTTCAACCGGGTTTTGTAAGCTTTCAAAGCTTCGGTAACCATCACCGGACCAAGGTCTGACCCGCCGATGCCGATATTAACCACATCAGTGATCTCTTTGCCGGTATAGCCTTTCCACTGGCCGGAAATAATAGCCTCGCTAAAGGTTTTCATCTGTTGCAATACCCTGTTTACATCGGGCATTACGTCCTTACCGTCAACATATACAGGCTCATTGCTTCTGTTACGCAGGGCTACGTGCAATACAGGTCTGTTCTCGGTAACGTTGATCTTATCGCCCTTAAACATGGCCTCGATTGCCTCGTTTAGTCTACACTCTTTGGCCAGTTGAACCAACAAAGATAAAGTTTGATCATCTATCCGGTTTTTGGAGAAGTCAACCAGGATGTCTTCAAATAATACAGAAAACTTATTAAAGCGTTGACCGTCAGCAGCGAAAAGATCTTTAAGGTGCTGGGGGGCTAAATCAATGTAATGGTCAGTGAGATATTTGTAAGCCTGTGTGGTGGTAAAGTTGATGTTTGGCAGCATAATTGAACTATTTAGTCAAAAGTAAAAGTATTAGTTCACTTGGCGCTTAAAAAAATAAAAATCCTCCTCAAGGTGTTGGTTCTACACACGTAAAATCGTGTGTATCATACACATAGCCTTAGTGTGGCTTTTACACCTAAAATTTAAGAAAATCTTAAAAATTTTTGAGGTTTATTTTGAATTTTTGAAACAATTATTATTATATTTGAATTCTTATTAAAAAATTAACGAGTTTTTAATGAAATTATAAATCTACCTGCTAAAATTGTAAAATATGTTTGGAAAACTGTTCTTACTCGTAAAAAAGCACGCCGGGACGGCGCTTAACGAGAATCCGGTAATACCGGCCAGCTACCATGAATCAGTGATTAATGAAGCATCAAGTTCTATTATTGAGGTATTGAAAACTCAGATGGAAAATGGCAAGCTTCGAGAGTTAATCAGATTTTTCCAGTTTTCGGGCGGTTATAACCATTATGTAGTAACAAGTATCGTGAACAAGTTTGCAAACAGGTTAAACAAATATTACAACATTGAGCCCAAAGCAGCGCTGGAAGTAGCCAACAAGCTTATCCCTGCTGTTATGGACGATTTGATCAAGGAGACCAAAAGCGGCAGCAAGGAATTTGCCTTAAGCAATATGCTTTCTGTAATTAATGGCAACCGTGCCGACCTGAGCGGCATTGTTAACCATATGATGCTTGTAGCCTAAACCCGCATATATTAAACAAAACACAAAAGGCTGCTTCGATTGAGGCAGCCTTTTGTGTTTACCCTGCCTCGTCCTGAAATAGGTTGACTCCCAATCACCTTAATCATGAAAAAGCAGGAAGAAGCGCGCAAGAAGCGTACCCAGCGGGATTACAGCATGGCCTTTAAATTACAGGTCATTGGCGAAG
>Ga0157371_10002244_pt1 | contig 18660 bp, 15 predicted proteins | sample C45metaG_FD_113462 | JGI IMG/M metagenome (GOLD analysis project Ga0157371, IMG submission 113462) | Corn rhizosphere microbial communities from Kellogg Biological Station, Michigan, USA - C4-5 metaG | ecosystem: Host-associated > Plants > Roots > Rhizosphere > Soil | place: USA: Michigan...
AAGCGATTATTTAGAGCGCATAAATGTGCATTCGCTAAATCGACGACGTGGATATAGTCACGTACCCCAGTCCCATCTACTGTATTGTAGTCATTACCATAAATAGACAGCTTCTCACGACGTCCTACAGCAACTTGAGTCACATAAGGCATTAAATTATTTGGAATACCTTGTGGATCTTCACCAATACGGCCACTCTTATGTGCACCTACAGGATTAAAATAACGAAGTAATGCGATTGACCACTCTGGATTAGACGCCGACAACTTTTGCAATAATTGCTCAACAATCAACTTAGTATAGCCATAGTTGTTACTCGGCATACCTGTTGGCATTTTTTCATTTAAAGGCGATATATTGTCTTCATCGTATACAGCAGCGGAAGAGCTAAACACCAGTGTATAAACCTTAGCTTTTGCCATCGATTTAACCAGTTGAATGCTACCCGCAATATTATTATCAAAATAAATAAGCGGTTTTTCTTGGCTTTCACCTACCGCTTTTAAACCTGCGAAGTGAATAACAGCATCAATTGAATGATTTTCGAAAACACGATCAAGTTCATCCGCATTACGGATATCACCCTGCACAAAAATTAAACTTTTTTGAGTGATATCTTGAATTCTATTTAAAGATTCTTCTGAGCTATTCGAAAGATTATCAAAAACAATGACTTCATATCCTGCATCTAATAACTCGATACAAGTATGGGAACCTATATAACCGGCCCCTCCAGTGACTAGAATTTTAGCCATCTACCTTTCCTAACAATATTTTAATTAACCCCCGAGTCGAGGCATCAAGTGTTGAAAAATCACTTTGAATACCATTTAAAATCGGAAGTAACTGATCAGCAATCTGTTTACCTTTTTCAACACCCCATTGATCAAACGGGTTAATATTCCAAATTACAGACTGCACAAAAACTTTATGCTCATATAAAGCAATCAACATTCCCAAACTATATGGATTCAACTCTTTCAATAATAAGGTTGAACTCGGTTGGTTACCTTCATATTGCTTATAAATTGGTAAATTCTCTAATTCAGCTGGGTCTAGAGCTTCATTACCAAAGGCCAATAATCTTGATTGCGCTAAACAGTTTGAAAGTGCAAGATGATGTTGTTCAACGAGAGCTTCTGCATTTTCAACATAGGTAAAATGATCTGCGTTATAACGTTGTATAGGGGCAATAAAATCACAACTTACTGCTTGAGTCCCTTGATGTAACAACTGATAGAAAGCATGTTGAGCATTTGGTCCTACTTCACCCCACACGATTGGGCAAGTATCTAATTCGACTTTTTGACCATCACGTTGCACCGATTTTCCATTAGATTCCATTTCAAGCTGTTGCAAATAAGCTGCGAAATACTTCAATCGGCCATCATAAGGTAATACGGCATGAGTTTGGATATTAAGAAAATTATTATTCCAAACTCCCAATAATCCCATTAACACAGGAATATTTTGCTCATAATTCGTATTTTGAAAATGTTCATCTATTATATGAGCGCCAGCCAAAAGTTGTTGGAACCCTTCAACACCAATCGTTAGAGCAATAGGCAATCCAATACATGACCATAATGAATAACGACCACCTACCCAATCCCAAAGCAATAACTGATTTTCTGGAGCAATCCCCCATTCGGTCATTTTATCTGCTTTTGTTGATACACCGACAAAATGACTTTTTAAAACTCGAGCATGTGTTCCCAAGGTTTTTTCAAGCCACTGACGTACCGTTTGAGCATTTGATAAGGTATCAATCGTTCCAAAAGATTTTGAAGAAATAATAAATAGTGTTGTTTCTGGACGAAGTTGATGGAGTAATTCTGATAACTGACTACCATCGATTGTCGATACAAAATGAATATTTAAGGGCTTCGCCGTTTTCACTTTAAAATCTGACAATGCATGGGTTACCATTTGTGGTCCTAAATCAGACCCTCCTACTCCAATATTCACGACATCTTGAATTACTTCACCTGTTGCACCACGATATTGGCCAGCGTGGATTTTTTCCACTAAGGCATACATACGTTGCAACTGACTATGGACTTGTGCCGTTAATTCTGGAAACTTTGAATAGTCAGCTGGCAAGCGCAGTGCCCAATGCATTGCTGCACGTTGCTCTGTACAGTTTACTTTGTCTTGTGAAAAAAGATGTTCAATCCATTGATTTAATTGTTTAGTTTTTGCTAGAGCAGTCAATTGTTCCAAAATGTTTTTAGTAACACGATGCTTACTATAATCAAAAACTAATGGATCAAATTTTATAGAATATTGTTGAAAGCGATCTGGTTCTGAAGCGAACAATTCTTTTATCTGTAATTTGGAATTTTTCTCACCTAAAGATTGCAATTTTAATAAAGGCGAAACTAATTCCTTAGGAAATTTCTCGATAGATTTACTCATAGACGACCTACTCCTTCATAAGCAAAGCCCTTAGCCTTTACATATGCCGGGTCATAAATATTACGCCCATCCAAAATTAAAGGATGCTGCATCATCTGTTGTAACTGCTTAAAATCTGGGCTCCAGTACTGTTTCCAGGCGGTAACCAAGCATAAGGCATGTGCGCCTTGAGCAGCTTCATATTGATCCGTGCAAAGGACTAAATTTTCACGATCACCGTATGTAACAGCAATTTCATCTAATGCTTGAGGATCATGCAAACGTACCGTTACACCTTGCGCCCATAAGGCAGCTAATAAAATATGAATTGGCGAGTTATGTATGCTTGAGGTATTTTCTTTGAAAGATGCACCCCAAATAGCCACAGTTTTACCATTCAAATTACAATGATAATAATTCCATAGCTTACGAAATAAAATTTCTTTTTGTTGTTCGTTAATCGCCCAAACCTGCTCTAAAAGACGACTTTTCACCCCAGTTTCAGAAACAGTACTTGAAAGCGTTAAAATATCATGCGAAAAATTTTCACCGCCAAAACCGACTCCAGCTGATAAATAAGCCGCTCCAATACGTGTATCAGCCGCAATACCATGTTTTACATTAGCAATATCAATACCGAGTTTCTCTGCCACCATAGCTAAGTCATTCATATAACTAATGCGGGTCGCCAACATGCCAGAAATACTAAGCTTGGTAAATTCAGCGTCCAAGATCGGCATAAATAAGTATTGATAACTAAAGCGGAAAAATGGGCGTAATAACTCTTGCATGGTATCACGCGCATGATTGGACTCAACACCAACAATGACATGTTTTACATGCAATACACTATTAATAGCATTCCCTTCTTGAATTACATCCGGAAAATAGACCCACTCGTCTTTTGGTAAATATTGTTTTAACTGATCAGTTCCATGTAAGCCAAACGTAGAACCATTTACCATTAATCTAGGGTGAACGATAGGACGTTGGCTTAGCTTCTCAACTGTATTTAAAGCAAGCTGAATTTGTGTAGGACTAAAACAGAATAAATAAACTTCAACATCAAGTGGAATAGTAGAAAAAGGACTTTCTTGTAGAAAGCCCGATTTTCTTTGTTTATTCAAATAATTATTAACTTCTTGATCTTGATAAGAAAGTACAGAAATATTTTCTTCGCAGGTGACACTTGTGCACCAATAAATCTGATTGCCATATTCAGCTAGTAATGCTGCCATTACACCAGCGTGTAAGGTGGTTCCAAACACTGCGATTTTCATTGCACACCTGATTTTTTAATATTCTATAGATTTCTCTTCCCATTAAGGGAAGAGAATATATTGACTGTTTATTATATTCAGCAGTTTTTACAAATGCTTAAGTAGAACTACACAATACTACAACTTAAGATCTTGAATTAGCTGTTTAAATTCTGGTCCTAATTTAGGATGTTCAATTCCATAATGTAATACAGCTTTTAAATAGCCAAGCTTACTACCGCAGTCAAAAGTTTGGCCTTGCATACGATAGGCTTCCACAGTATCTGTTTCTTGTAACATCGCAATTGCATCAGTTAACTGAATTTCATTGCCCGCGCCTTTCGGAGTATTTTCTAAAAGCTGCATAATTTTTGCAGGTAATATATAGCGTCCAACCACAGAAAGATTAGAAGGCGCAGAGCCAACAGCAGGCTTTTCAACAATACCTTGCATAGCAATACTTTCACCCTCATTAGGGCTATGCGCTACATCTACAATCCCATATTGATCAACAAGATTATCAGGTACGGCTTCTACCATAATCTGTGCGGCTTGAATTGCATCATAACGTGCTATCATACGGGTTAAATCATTTCGCCCAGAGTCATCTTTCACCAACACATCCGGTAATAACACGGCAAAATCATCTTGACCAACAATACTCTTTGCACATAAAACCGCATGTCCTAAACCTAAAGGCTGAGGTTGTCTTACACTTACAACGCTCACATGGGGTGGAACAATTTGGGTAATTTCTGCAAGTAAATCAAATTTCTTTTTTTGCTCTAATGTTGTTTCTAATTCAAAGTTTCGATCAAAATAATTTTCAATCGATGCTTTTGAACAGTGAGTTACTAAAATAATTTGTTCAATTCCTGCTTCTACTGCCTCACGCACTACATATTCAATGGCTGGACGGTCAACAACAGTCACCATTTCCTTTGGAATTGACTTACTTGCTGGTAAAAAACGTGTGCCTAGACCGGCTACTGGTAGAACTGCTTTTTTGATCATCTGAATAACTTTATAACTAACGATTAATACTGTATTTCATCTTTTTTCTGAGCACCAGAGAAGCGACTAGCACCCACCAATTGATCAGGAGCATTAATTCCTTCTTTTTTCAACATGACTAGAATGGTTTTTACCATTATTTTAAAATCTAACCAAATATTATGGTTCTCAACATATTTTACATCCAACTCAAATTTCTCTTCCCAGCTTAAATTATTGCGACCATTGACTTGAGCCAAACCTGTCATACCAGGCCTTACTTCATGACGTCGCATTTGTCTTGGAGTATAATGCTTCATAAAATCAGCAAGCTGAGGACGTGGCCCAACAATACTCATATCGCCCTTTAAAACATTAATTAATTGAGGCATTTCATCTAGAGTTGTAGAACGTAATTTTTGCCCAAAGGGTGTTATTCTTTCTTCATCAGGTAAAACTATTCCATTTTTATCCACAGCATCTTTCATTGATCTAAATTTGATCATCTTAAAAATTTTACCGTCTTTACCTGGTCTTTTTTGTAAAAAGAAAATTGGCGAACCTAAATTCTGCCTTACCTTATATCCAACAATTAAAAAAATAGGTAATAGAAGGACTAAAGCTATCATAGCTATGACAATATCTGTTATACGCTTCATTTTTCAAATTCACTCGAATATGCAGATTGTGTATGCAGAAATGTATATAAATTTCTTCAGTGAGTATACTGGCTGATAAGTGACTAAGCAAAGAATGTACAATAAATAACATATTAACTTGTAACGACTTTTATGTTATTAATATATAATATTTGCTCATTACTGAGGTTTTTATAGACTTTAAAAGATCATAAACTCATCTCTTCAATCATATGCTGATTAACTTTTCGCACATCATATTTTTCTAAAATAATTTGCCTAGACTCTTTGCCCATTATTTCGACTAAATTAGGGTCAGCTATAAATTTTGCCATTGCATCAACTAAATCATTTATCGACTTAACTTCTACTAAGAATCCATTACGTCCTTCAATTACCGTCTCTTTACAACCAGGGGCATTGGTTGTAATAATAGGACGCGCCATCGACATAGCCTCTAATACTGCACGAGGAATACCTTCTCGATAAGAAGGTAAGACAAAGATGTTGCTTTTTTCTATCGCTGGCCTAACATCTGCCATTTGTCCCCAGTATTGTATAATTCCCTCTTCAACCCATTCGTCTAACTCTGATTGAGTGATTGCAGCTGGATTTTCATCAATACTTCCCACCAGGTTGAAAATTGCATTTGGATATAGAGCCTTTATTTTTCTCGCTGCCTCAATATACTCTTTGACTCCCTTATCTTTCAAAAGTCGAGCAACCATCAAAAAATTCGGTATATAATTATTAGTAATTTCATCTAAATTTAAAGGTGCTTCATAAAAATGCTCTATATTCACTCCTGAACCATTTACAATTACACTCGGTGTAAATTCATTTAAAATACCAATTTTTGATAATAATAATTTATCATCAAAATTTTGAAAAAAGACTGTTGTTGCCTTTTTTAAAGCAGATTTATATAAAAAATTAATAATCTTTTTAATAGACCCTAATTTTTCAGAATCTTCATGAGCTTGGAATGCAAACCCCAAGCCACTAATTAAAGTGTATCTTTTAGGTATATGAGCTAAGTAAGCTGCCAATGTTCCATATATTACAGGCTTAATTGTATATCCTAATACAACCTCTGGCTTAATTTTCTTAAGTAATTTATAAATACTATGAATAGTTTTTAGATCTGCAATAGGGTTGGTACCTGTTCTTTGCAAAGCAATTTCATGCAATATAAAATTTTTCTCTTCAAGAAACTTTTTTTCATTCAAAAAAGATCTTAAATCGGGCGCAAAGATATGGACCTCATAGCCTCTATTAACAATATCAGCTAATAAATCAGTACGAAAATTTTTAACTGAGGTTAAATTATTAGAAATTAAAACGAATTTCATAGTTTAGCCTTTTAAATTTTCAATATACCAAGGCATTGCTTTCTCCACTCCTGAAGCAATATTAAACTCCGGTTCATAGCCTAATAAAGTTTTAATTTTAGAAATATCTGCTTGAGAATGTTTTACATCTCCTGCTCGAAAATCTCTATAGATTGGATCTTTACTATAATTTACCCCATTCTCTTTTAATGTTTTCTTTAACATTTCAAATAATGTATTTAAATCTGTACGCCCCCCCACTGCAACATTATATATTTGATTTATTGCATCAATATTATTTGTAGTAGCAGCTAAAATATTAGCTTGAACAGCATTATCAATAAAATTAAAATCTCGACTCGTTAAACCATCTCCATTGATAAATAAGCCTTCATTTTTAATCATAGAGCTAGTCCACTTTGGAATAACCGCGGCATATGCTCCTGTAGGGGCTTGTCGCTTCCCAAAAATATTAAAATATCTTAAACCAATACTATTAAAACCATATACTCTTTGAAATACATTAGCATACAGTTCATTTACATATTTAGTAACCGCATAAGGAGAAAGAGGATTTCCAATAACATCCTCTTTTTTGGGTAAAGCTACATGATCACCATAAGTAGAACTACTCGCCGCATATACGAAATTTTGAACGCCAGCTTCTTTGGCTGCTACCAACATATTTAAAAACCCATCAATATTCGCAGCATTGGTTGCAATTGGATTTTCAATTGATCGAGGTACAGAGCCCAAAGCCGCTTGATGTAAAACATAATCAACTTCAATACAAGCTTTTTCACAATCTGTTAAATTACAGATATCACCTTTATAAAAAGTGAAATTATCCCATTGATCAGAGGAAACCTGTTCTTTAACCTCATCAAGATTAGCTTGAAATCCTGTAGAAAAATTATCCAAACCAATAACTTTTTGATCGAGAAGTAATAATTTTTCTAAAAGATTCGAACCAACAAAACCAGCCACTCCTGTTACTAACCAAACTTTAGGATTATCCTTAAGTTGCTTACAGACTTCATAATATTTTGACATTTCATTATCCACTTAATTCAAAGTTTACTTAACCAGTATAAATTTTTAACCACTTAGCAACCATTGCATCTAAAGAATACTTATCTAAAATGCGTTTGCGATTTTCTATACCAATATTAATACGTTCTTGAGCATCTAAATTTATAGAATCAAACATTTTTTTTGCTAGAAGTTCTGAATTTTTAGGGGGAACCAAAAAACGTTCATCACCTAATACTTCTTTTACTCCCCCACAATCTGTAGATATTACTATTTTTTCCGTTGCCATTGCTTCAGCAATTACTAAACCGAAACCTTCCCATGCGGAAGATAATACAAATGTATCTGCCATATTGAGCAGATCATTTACATCACTTCGAAGACCAAGAAGCGTGACATATTCTTCTAGTTTATAATCTACAATTAGCTCTTCTACCAGAGAACGGAGTTCTCCATCTCCAACGATAATAAGTTTAGAATCTGAATGAAAATTATTTAATAATAAAGAAAAGCTTTGTAGTAAATTAGGATAATCTTTTGCTTCATTAAATCTGCCAACAGCAATAAAAACATGATCTTTAGAAGAAAATTTAAATCTCTCTCTCAATAAATTTCGTTTCACAACATCGGGAAAATACTTCTGAGTATCAATACCATTAGTTATTGTTAAAGAATTATTTCTTTTAAATATATTGTTTTCAATAAAATACTCTGTTGCCTCAAAACTAACATTCGTATTTATATCTGAAAATTTATCAGTTATTCTATATAAAAAAGCTCTAGTTGAATTCCCAAAAGATTTACTATGGGCAGTACTAATAAGCTTTGGAAATTTAATAAAAATTCTTAATAATCTAGCTAGTATAATTGCATGAAACATATGAGCATGTACAATACTAGGCTTAAATTCTTTAATAATTTTTTTAATTTCTTTAATTATAGATTTTAAACTTTTCAAATTATTAAGATTAAAACTTATAATTTCAACTTTCTCAGAATTAGGTTTTACTATAACTTTACCTTTCAAGCAAATAATTTTAACTTCACAACCATGTTTTATTAAACCATCGGAGAGATTAGATAATACATTTTCAGCCCCCCCCATGCCCAAACTAGTAATAATAAATATTATTTTCATAATAATTTTCCTAGTACATGATTCACTTGAATTGGAGAAACTTCAAATATTATGTATTGACCATCATTGAGCCAAACATAGCCATAAGCTAAAAATATGAAAAATATAACTCCCACTTCAACTCGTCGAAACTTACTAACTAGAAGTAAGAGAAATGCTGGAAATATTGACTCTAAAAATCGAGCTGAGACACTAGCATTTGCAAAAATATAAAAAACAAGAAAAAGTAAAAAACCTTGCAAAACAAAATTATAAAGATAATTAAAATTAACTTTACCATAGCTGAAATATAAATATAGTAATAAAAACAAAACTAATAAGAAGGTACCCCCACTTACACTACCATCATATGATGCATAAAGCTCAGCCTGGCGAAATCCCAAATAAGAAGCAATAAATAAATAACTAACAGAAATTATTAAAATAGTAGAAAAATTTAAAATAAATTTTATTTTTTTATCAAACTTATAAAATAAAAAAGCATCAATAAAAAAGAGCAATGCTAATAAGTAAAAAGAACTATGAATCAATGATGACAAAATAAAAACTATAAGTATTATGCGCTTATCTTTCAGATACACTAAAGACAATATTACCAGTATCGTAGCCAAAGCTTGGCGAATTGCTACTACTTCTAAATGTAATAAAGGAGTGATAAGAACACTTAAAAATATACCGACAGTAAAAGTAAGAAAATTTATTGAAAACTTACTAATTAAAAAATAATAAATTACCAAAAAAGAAATTAATAAACTGGAGACAATATCTTCAGGAGTTAAAAAGTAAGACAGTAATCTGTTTATTTCCAAAAATATATAATCATTAAAAAACAACTCAATATTGCTGCTATAAGATTGAATAATACTATCAGCATTTCCAGCATAATATAAGTAGTTATTCCGATCCCATAATAAATCAGAAGGAATAGAAACAAGGACAAATATAAAAAAAGAACTTAATAAAATTCTATATATTCCAGATATAATAAACAATTATATAATCCTCTTCCAACTTTCAACAATATTAACACTGTCAAATCTTTTAACATTTTCCTTACACTTTTCACTCATTGAAGTTAGAGTATATTGGGAAATATTCATATATTCATATATTTTTTCTGCAAAAGCTTTAGTATTATATGGTTCTACAAGAAATCCTGTATTATTCCTAATAAGCTCCTTCGGCCCTGTTTCTATATTAAATGCAATTACTGGTAAACCAAAAGTTTGTGCCTCAAGTATAACCAAACCAAACCCTTCAATACGAGATGGTAAACAAAGAAAAGTAGCATTCTCATAAAATTGCTGCACATTAACATTAGCAGGTTCAAAAATAACACTACTCTGTATTGAAAGATTACAAGCGAGCTGATGTAAATTTTCTAGCTCCTCACCACTTCCAACAATTTTTAATTTCCAGTTATTTTTATTTACTATTAAAGCCCATGCCTTAAGTAAGAGATCAAACCCCTTTTCTTGACTCAAACGCCCAATGGCCAATATAGTTCTAGATTCAATAGAAGGATAAAAATGATTGCTTTTAAAAGAATTGGGGTTAGGAATATATATAATCTTATTGCTCGATACACTTTTGAACCTATCCTTCCACATCTTTTCATCAGAAGGAGTTAGAGTAACTATATGGTCACAAAATAATACTGCTAATATTCTACCAATATCCCTGAACACTGAACCTAGATTTGTACTAAGATTAAAATGCTCCCAACAAATATGTTTTATTTTCAGCCCCAATGTCGCTGGGACTGTAAAAAAAGAAGAAATACTGTCTACAACAATTAACGTATCAACTTCATTCTCTAAAAGAAATTTTCTTATTTTCCATATCGCTAATAAAAACATAGTTTTCATTGATTTTTTTTCTGAAAATAAAGAACATAAATTTATATCAGAGTTTATTGGAAATTGTGGCTTATCACCTTCAAATAAGCTTAAAATATAGATTTGATAATTTTTCTGGTCATCTAAGGTGTTAGCGATTAAACTCGTGACTCTCTCTGTTCCTCCTGTAAGATTCATATTACCAATTAAAAAACATATTTTTTTCATTTAATTAATCCTTACCAATTAATTTAGTAAAAACTAAAAATATTATTCCATATCTATAAAATAAAATATTCCCTCTTTTTTCTAGATATTTAACATTAATTTTTTTCTTTTTTAAATTAATTCTTTTATACTCTCTTAATGCACTATTAATTCCTTTATGTTTAAGTAAAAAACTAATATAACCCTGAGTTAAAGAAACCAAACTAGGACTAAAAATTTCCTGCTCTTCTATTTTCTTACTATATACATCAATTACATATTTAAAGCTTTTAATATGCTTATCAATATTTTCAGATGATATATTCATTAAACTACCTGTAGGATTATATCGATAATTATATAAGACATCAGATAAGAATAAAATATTTTTGGATTTTAGAAAAATTGTTGGAATAAGTGCAGCATCTTCATAATATACACCTACAGGGAAAAGATCATCACTCATGAATAATGATCTTTTATAAATATTTAGCCATGGAAACCATGCACTTTGATTAAATACATGTTTTTGAACATCGAAAGTATTTTCTTTTAATCCTATTAGTTTTGCTCCTACATGAAACAATTCTCTTGATCCTGAGCTTTCTATAAATCTTGAACTTTTAAACTGAATAAAATCAGGACAATACAATCTAATCTTTTCAATTAACAAACTAAAGTAATTTGGCTCAAGTATGTCATCTGAGTCTAAAAAAGCAATATATTGCCCACTAGCAATAGATAATGCATTATTTCTCGCGACACTTTGACCTTGATTCTCTTGCTGTATAAGTTTAAAACAACTTTTCTTGTTTAAAGGTAAAGAATCCACTAAATTCAAAGCTAAACCCATTGAATTATCAGGTGTACCATCATTAACTAAAATCACTTCAATATCATTAGTAAGCTGCACAACAATACTATTTAAGCAGTCAATAATATATTCTTCGACCTTATAAATAGGAATAATTAAAGAAATTATTTTGGTCATATCTTTCCTCCTAAAGCCTTAAACACTACTTTAGGCATTAGTATATTTTTATAAAATAGATTAAAAATCATATTTGAGACAAATTCTGTAATTAAGGCTGCATATGCCGCACCTATGACACCATAAGATTTAATTAAAAAATAAGATAAAATAATATTTAAAACACATGTTATTGTCATCTTTTTAGCTAAAAAATTATATCCACCAAACTTCATAACTAAACGATAAAAATAGAATCCAATAACAGAGAAAAAATATGAAAACAATAGAATTTTGAAAACCAAAATAGACTCTTTAAAAGCATCCCCATATAACCATAAAATTATATACTCAGATAAAAAATATAAAATCACTATAATAGATAAAGTAACCAATAATAAATATCGTAAAATTAGACCTGCTTTTTCCAAATAATCTTTTTCACTATTAGTTTTATAAACAAGTGATAAAAAAGATATAACAATAGTTGTAGGTATAAAATACCATGCACCTGCCAGCATACTACCTACTGCATAAATACCTACTGCATGGCTTCCCGTTAAGGCAGCTAAGAAAAAGTTGGCAGATTGCAAATAAATACTCACTGATAGCATTGAGATTACAAGTGGAATCCCCACTGCCAAGAAATAAGTTCTATACTTTCTAAAAATTTTCGTATTATAAGAATATGTGCGTTCAAAAATATTTTTTTTATGATCTATGTATAAACGTAAAAGATATGGTAGTAATGTAACTATAATAATCGGAATACATAACCATTGTATATGCAATTGAAAATTAACAATTAGATATCTAACAGCTAAACTTACTAACAAGCCTATAGTATTTGCTACTACATTTAACCTAGACATTAATATTGCATTAAAATGAATACTTCTCATGTCAATTGCAGAAAAATAATTAGCAATTGCGGTAGCTATAAAAAAAATAAAATAACTACTTTCTATACGAAAATAAAAAATAACTAAAACTATAAATGATAAAGGAAAATATATAAGTGAAATCATGTTCGTCATATTTTTCAATAACGTATTATTATTTTTCTGATTTTTACTGGCTGTTTTAAAATAAACTTGATCTAAACCTAGACGTGCCACCACATTCACAATTGAAAAAACAGAAGCTGCTAAAGCTAAATACCCATAAACCTCGGGCCCCAGATATTTAGCTACTGCAGATACAACAAAGATGAGGCCAAAAAAGGCGACCCCCTTTTCTAGCACCATCCACATTGAATTTTGTATTCTAGAATTTTTTAAGAATCTAAAAATATATTCTTTCATTCAATCACAATCTAATATCTGTTTCTGAACTAGAAAATACATATTTCAGATCATAAAGAACATGTGATGCTTTACCTAAAGATCGAATTGCCTCAATACCCATTTCTTTAAATTCATTATGAGCTACTGCTAATATTACAGCATCATATTGACCTGCTGTAGGCTGGTTAACCGGAGTAATACCATATTCGTGTTGAGTTTCCTCACTATCAATCCAAGGATCATATATATCAACATCCATATGATATTCTTGTAATTCTTTTACAATATCGATAACTTTCGTATTGCGAATATCGGGGCAATTTTCTTTAAAGCTTAGACCTAATACTAGAACTTTAGATCCCTCAACTTGGATTTTCTTTTTTATCATTCCTTTTACAAGTTGAGTAACAACATAAGCTCCCATTGAATCATTTAATCGGCGCCCTGCTAAAATAATTTCTGGATGATATCCAATTGCTTGCGCTTTATGAGTTAAATAGTATGGGTCAACTCCGATACAATGCCCACCTACTAAGCCTGGACGAAATGGTAAGAAGTTCCATTTTGTACCAGCAGCTTTAAGTACTTCTTCTGTATCAATATCAAGTTTATTAAAAATAAGTGCTAATTCGTTAATTAAAGCAATATTGACATCACGTTGAGTATTTTCAATGACTTTTGCAGCTTCAGCAACTTTTATGCTAGGTGCTTTATGTGTTCCTGCTTCAATAATTAAATTGTAAACTTCATCAATATAATCAGCCACTTCAGAAGTCGAGCCTGAGGTAATTTTTAAAATATTAGTAACACGATGAAGTTTATCACCTGGATTAATACGTTCTGGGCTATAACCAGCGAAAAAATCCTTATTAAAAGTTAAACCTGAAATTTCTTCGAGTACTGGAATACAAACCTCTTCTGTAGCACCTGGGTAAACTGTAGATTCATATACAACAATATCATTTTTTTTCAGAACTTTACCAATACTAGTAGAGGCTTTAACTAGAGGTGTTAAATCTGGTTGCTTATAGTCATCAATTGGAGTTGGGACAGTTACTATAAAAAAGTTACAATCCTTTAAATCTTCTAAGCTTGCAGTATAACGTAATTGAGCTGCTTGTTTTAATTCTTCTGGTGAAACCTCTAATGTATGATCTTGACCATTTTTTAATTCACTTATACGTTTTTGATAAATATCAAAACCCATAACTGGCACTTTTTTACCAAACTCAACTGCCAATGGCAAGCCTACATACCCTAAACCAATAATTGCTATTCTTAACTCGGCAAGTTGCATAAAAATTAGCCTTATTCCTTACAAATTGTATATTTAGATAATGATACATGTTGACTGGATATCGTCGGGCCTAACTATAACAGTTTTTTTTTCGTCTCCGCACTTCAATTGTATAAAAGTGTTTACAGTCCTATTTAAGCATCGCTTAAATAGGACTGTAAACCGAACAGCTTTTTCAAAAATTATTGTTAACTTTATATATCTCATTTAAATTAAACATACAAAGCTCTACGATTTTTCGATGTTTTTTCATTTCTTTTCAGCTAGAATCTGTTCATCCTGCGTTTAATAGACACTTGTTACTATGCAGTGGACAATATCAATTAAAGATAAATACACAAAGGGTTGCGTGTGAAGTATTGCCAGTTTTTTTCTGTTCTTGCCTTAAGTTTGAGTGCCGCCAGCTGTGCAGTCACTTCGGGTTTACAAACTTACGATATTCCAAATGAAGGCGTTTATAGAACTGATCTTGGAACCACGGTTAATGTTGTTAAAATTTCTCAAGAAACATTACCAGCAATACAACCAGCTCAAATTGATTATCAACGCGATTATAAAAGCTTATTCAAGAACCAACAGTCCTTATATCGCTTAAGCTCTGGAGATGTTCTATCTATTCAGCTTTGGGCCTATCCTGAAATTACACCACCAATTAGTAATATTACTAATCAAGAGTCTATCCAAGCAAGTGGTTATCCAATTGACCAAACTGGTTATATCCAATTTCCGCTAGTTGGGCGTTATAAAGCAGCTGGTAAAACTCTTTCTCAAGTGAACCGTGAGTTACATAATCAATTAGCGCGCTTTTTAAAAAATCCCGATGTGATTGTACGAGTACTTTCTTACGAAGGCCAACGCTTCTCAGTACAAGGTAGTGTGACTAAAGGTGGACAATTTTATTTAAGTGATCAGCCCGTGAGTGTATATGCGGCTCTAGGTCTTGCTGGTGGCGTGACTGATAAAGGGGATAATACCTATATTCAACTTATTCGAAATGGTCACACTTACAACCTAAATACAATCGATTTAGAAAAGGCTGGATATTCCTTACATAAACTACTAGTTCAACCAAATGATACGATTTATGTAAGCACACGTGAAAACCAGAAAATTTATGTGATGGGTGAGTCAGGCAAGAACCAAGCTTTACCTATGCGAGATCAAGGTATGACTTTAACGGATGCTTTGGGTGAAAGTTTGGGGATAAATCCAAACTCTGCAAGCGCAAGCCGTATTTATGTAGTACGGACCAATCCAAATGATCACACAACAGAAATTTATCATTTAAATCTAATAAGCATCGGTGATTTCGGCTTAGCTAATCAATTTAAACTGCGCAGTAATGATATTGTCTATGTTGATGCTACTGGCTTGACGCGTTGGCAACGTGTGGTTAACCAAATTATTCCATTCTCAAATGCGTTATATAACATAGACCGTTTGGGACAATAATATTATGCAATTTAAGAATATCTTGGTGGTCTGTATTGGAAATATCTGCCGTAGCCCTATGGCAGAATATTTCTTAAAACAGCAATACCCCCAGTTAAATATTGAGTCTGCGGGTATTTCTGGACTTATCGGGCATCAAGCAGACAATAAAGCACAACTTTGCATGCAGCGTCTAGGTATCGACATGCATTCTCATATTGCAAGAAAGTTAAGTGTTGAACATATTAAAAAAGCTGACCTTATTTTGGTCATGAGTGTCAACCAGCAAAAGCATATTGAGCAAACCTGGCCCTTTGCAAAAGGTAAAACCTATCGCTTAGGGCATTGGCAAAACAGAAATGTGCCTGATCCCTATCAACACGATCAAGCTGTTTTTGATGAAACCTGCCAACTCATTCAACAATGTATTGCTGACTGGAAACCTTATATTTAACGCCAAGATTTTAAGCTTATGAACCAAACTACCAACACCGAAGATTCAATTGATTTAAAAGAATTATTTTTTTCACTGATTGCTCAGTGGAAACTGATAGCGCTTTGCATTATTTTAAGCCTTGTATGTGCTCTACTCTATTTACGTGTAACACCCGATACTTATTCGGTTGACGCTTTGGTTCAAGTTGAAGACAGTAAAGGCGCCTCTGCTGCGCTTTTAGGTGACTTGTCGAATATGATTGAGCAAAAATCACCAGCTCAAGCAGAAATAGAAATTTTAAAGTCTCGTTTAGTTCTAGGCTCAATCATTAAAGAGTTACATCTTAATATACAAGTTTCGAGCACTGAAAATACGCTTACTCATCGCCTATTAAGTGATACTGAATATAAAACTGAATACACTAAAAATTTAGTTCTATTCAAAGAAGACTTAAAAAATTTTGAAATTCGCCAATTTGAAGTACCTGCATTCTATTTAGACAAAAATTTACTTCTTAATTTTGATAAACAATCGGTGCGTTTAACTGATCCAAAAACCGAAGAAGTGATATTAACTATCCCTCTTAATCAATTAAACGAAGTCACAGGACCACATGGACTTTGGAAAGTTGGTATCTTTACCAAAGATCAGTTCAAAGAAACATATAATATTAAGATTCAATCAATACCCGCAGCTGTAGATGCAATTAGTGCTAATTTTTCCGTTGCCGAGCGTGGTAAGCTCACAGGTATTTTAGGCTTAAATTATCAAGGGCAAGACAAAGAGCATATCACCAAAGTTTTAAATGCTATTTTGGCAACTTATAGCGCACAAAATATTGAACGTCGTTCGGCTGAATCTGCTCAGACTTTGAAGTTCTTAGATGAACAATTGCCAGATCTTAAAAAACAATTAGATGATGCAGAACGCCAATTTAACAAATTCCGTCAACAATATAATACTGTTGACGTGACAAAAGAGTCAGAATTATATTTAACTCAAAGTATTACTTTAGAAACAAAGAAAGCAGAGTTTGAACAAAAGCAAGCCGAAATGGCAGCAAAATATACTGCTGAACACCCTGCGATGCGTGAAATTAATGGACAACTCGCAGCCATTAATAAACAAATTGGTGAGTTAAATAGCACCTTAAAACAGCTTCCAGATGTACAACGCCAATATTTGCAATTATATCGTGAAGTAGAAGTAAAAACTCAACTCTACACAGCCCTATTAAACTCTTATCAACAACTTCGTATTGCCAAAGCGGGTGAAATTGGGAATGTACGTATTGTTGATACGGCAATTGAGCCTGTCGAGCCAATTAAACCAAGAAAACTAATTGTTTTAATTTTAGCTATTTTTGCTGGTGGTTTTGTTGGCACTGCAATCGCATTACTACGTAATATGTTACGTACAGGAATTAAAGATTCTGGACAAATTGAAAATGAACTGGATTTACCAGTTTATGCAACAGTTCCACGCTCTCCAATTCAAGAAAGTCGCATCAAAATTTTAAAGAAGAAGAAGAGTATTCCTATTCTTGCTGTTAAAAATAGTGATGATATTGCAATTGAGAGCTTACGTAGTATCCGTACTGCGATTCACTTTGCATTAGCGAATGCGAAAAATAACATCATTATGATCGCAGGTCCCTCACCAGAAGTAGGTAAATCATTTATTTCGACTAACCTTGCAACCATTTTTGCGCAAGGAGATAAACGTGTATTACTGATTGATGCCGATATGCGTCGTGGTTATATGCATAAATACTTTGATGTCGATGTGAAGCCAGGTCTTTCTGAATTATTGAGTGGACAAGCTGATCTACAAAAAGTATTGCACAAAACTCAAGTTGCTAATCTTGATGTGATTACGCGTGGTAAGAGCCCAACTAATCCTTCAGAGATTTTAAGCTCAAACCAATTTAAAGAATTACTTGAACAGCTACAAAGCCAATATGACCATATCATTATTGATACTCCGCCAGTGTTGGCAGTAACTGATGGTATTATTATTTCGCAATATACTGGTGTGAACTTAATTGTTGCCCGTTATGCTAAATCACAAATGAAAGAACTTGAATTAACACTTAATCGCTTTGAACAAGCGGGTGTTAAAGTCAATGGCTTTATTCTCAATGACATTCAACGTGCTAGCGCAGGCTACGGTTATGGTTATAACTATGCCTATGCTTATAAAGCACAAAAAGAAGATTAATCGTAAAGTGATAAGAGAACCGGATCAAATGATCCGGTTTTTTTTATTTAAGATTTTTTTAAGTATATCCCTACTAAAACTAACTAAAATATATAAAAAACCACTCGTTTTTTTTCTTAAACATTCTATGCTTAAGCATGCTAAGATCAAAAGCAGCCTTTTAGACTCAAATGATTATTTTTGGAAC
>Ga0157371_10002247_pt1 | contig 18647 bp, 16 predicted proteins | sample C45metaG_FD_113462 | JGI IMG/M metagenome (GOLD analysis project Ga0157371, IMG submission 113462) | Corn rhizosphere microbial communities from Kellogg Biological Station, Michigan, USA - C4-5 metaG | ecosystem: Host-associated > Plants > Roots > Rhizosphere > Soil | place: USA: Michigan...
ATCGCGAGCAGGCTCACTCCCACCTAAAGCAGATCGGCGCGCAGCTTTTGCTTCTCACCACTCATCAGGTCGAGCGTTAGCTCGCCTTCAGCTTTTGATCTTGATCTTGATCTGCCCCGTCGGTAGGCCGAACGCAGGTTCTGCGTAGTGGGCAACCCGGCATGGATGCCGGGTTAGCCGCCCCCGGCCATGGATGGCCGATGGCGGCGGGCCCACGGAGCAGGACCGGAGTGAGGGAGTGCCGAGCCTAGGCGAGGCACCGTACGTCAGGGGCGCAAGCGCTTGGTTACTTGGCGCTTTTCCAAGTAACCCGCCGTCAGGGCGGAACCAATAGCCGCCGTTACCCCAAAAACGGATATGCCCCCAACCCCATGAACGATATTACGCCAACTCCCACAGGCGACTCGGCAACAGCTATATAAACGAGATTCGCAGGATCCGTTTACAATCCCCACACTTCCCGCACCGGCCCCTCCATGGACATCGATCTCGCGCGCACCTTTCTGGAAATCGTCCGCCACGGCAGCCTCGCCGCAGCCGCGGAAAAACTCCACGTCACCCAGACCGCGATCACCGCGCGCGTGCAGAAACTCGAAAGCCAGCTCGGCAGCACACTGTTTGTACGCAACCGCGCCGGTGCGCGCCTGACGCCCAATGGCGAAGCTTTTGTCGTGTATGCCAATCAACTGGTCCAGACCTGGGAAGCCGCGCGGCGGGATCTGCCGTTGCCAGAAGGCTACCGCGACGTGTTGCACATCGGCGGCGAAGTCAGCCTGTGCAACCCGCTGATGCTCAGTTGGGCCGGCGAACTGCGCGAGAAGATTCCCAGCCATGCCCTGCGCATGGAAATCCGCGATGGCGAAACCCTGTTGCGGCAACTGGAACTGGGAGTGCTCGACGCCGCGCTGGTCTATCAGCCCGAGTACTGGCCGCGCCTGCAAGTCGAACAGATCCTCGAAGAAAAACTCATCCTGGTGCGCCTCGCCGGGCGCCCCGATCCATACGTGTATATCGACTGGGGACCGGACTTCCGCCGCCAGCACGATGCCGCCCTGCCGGAAAAAGCCAAGGCTGCCTTGAGCTTCAACCTCGGCCCACTGGCCTTGCAGTACATTCTGGAAAATGGCGGCAGCGGCTACTTTCGCACGCGCGTGGTCCAGAGTTACCTGGAAAGCGGCGTGCTGGAGCCTGTGCCCAAGGCGCCCGAATTCAGCTACCCGACCTATCTGGTCTATTCCCGTGATCGCGACTCGGCGACCCTGCAACGGGCCTTCGATTTGCTGCGCGAAGTCATCAAGACCGATGACGACTGGTCCCAGCGCTGGGATCCGCTGACCTGACACACCGGAGCATGGCGCTTGTGTCCTTGAGGTTGTTCCAGTATCGAGGGGCAGATCAGCTAATCTGCGGTTATAACAATAACCAAAGGTGAGCGCAGTGAGGCAGACCACCCAGGCATTCCGCAACCGCTATCGAGCCGCCATTCATCCGCGCTACAACCCTTGGCTGCACGGTGCTTTCGTGTTGCTGTTCGGGTTACTCGCCATCGGCGGATTCTGGAGCACCGTGCATCAGGTCCAGCCGCTGGAATGGCTGGCGGTGCCGCTGACGCTGCTGTTCTTCAACTTCGGCGTGTACGTCGTGCATCGGCATCTGGGGCATCACAAAAAGAGCTTCGCGCGGATGTTCTATGCTCGTCATGCAGGCGACCACCACAGTTTTTTTGCCCCCGGCCACATGACCTACGACAGCGCCCGTGACTGGCGGGTGATTCTGTTTCCAGCCTGGCTGATCGTGTTGCACACCGTCGTCATCACCCTGCCCCTCTGGTGGCTGTTGGGGCGTTTCGATAGCAATGTCGCCGGATTGTCGGCTGGCTGTCTGGTCCTCGGCTACCTGACCTATGAAGTGTTTCATGCCTGCGAGCACTTGCCTGCGAGCAACCCGGTCACGCGGCTGCCGTGGATTCGCCAGATGCGTCGTTTGCATGAACTGCATCACCGACGCGAGCTGATGCAGGAACGCAATTTCAATATCGTGTTTCCGCTGATGGACTACCTGTTCGGCACCTTGTATTGGGAGCCGGCGCTCGACACTCAGCCACTGAAGAGAACGGCCATGACCTGCATGCAGCACCAGATCGCTATCGCCGGCAATCCGATTGACGTGCTCGCCTACGCCAGCACCGTGACCCGTTGGCCGGAGTGGCATCCGTCCTCGCTCAAGGTCGAAGGGCGAAGTGGCCCTTTGCATGCCGGCGCGCGGTTCGAAGAAGACATCCGAGCCGGCGGGCGTGACGGCCACTTGAGTTGGGAGGTCAACGAATACTTGCCTGGCCGGCGCTGGAGCGCTTGGGCGCGGGGCGATCACGGGCTGTCGCTGGTGGTGACGTACGAGTGCGAGGCTGATGGCGATCACACCCGCTTTATCCGTACACTGGACTACCAGTTCGCCGGCCTGGCGATGCGTATCGCCAATCGACTGCTGCTCAGGCGGCGCATCGAGCGCGAATCCTCGGCGTCGATGCTGGCGTTGCGGGAAATGGCGCAAAAACACTTGACCCCGGCAGGAGCCACCGCGTGAGAAGAGCCTTAAGGTTTCGCAATCTACTGCTGTTATTGATCGTTGCCCTTGGCGTCTTTTTACTGTTGTTCCCGACCAAAGTCCGGCCGGTAGCCTGGACTCCCGCACCGGCCCCCTCTCTCACTGTCGGCGTGTATGCCGACAATCAACGCCTGAAAGGCGTGCAGCGTGTCGGTCCTGCGGGCATTGAAGGACCAGAGGCGCTGTTGCTGGAGGAAAACGTGCTGATCACCGGGCTGCACAACGGACGAGTGATTCGTACCAGCCTCGACGGCAAGGATACCCAGATTCTGGCCGTTACCGGCGGCCGGCCCTTGGGGATGGCGCGGCACCCCAGTGGGCTATTGGTGATTGCCGATGGCGTCAAAGGCTTGCTGTCGCTGGATGCTCATGGCCGATTGTCGGCGTTGACCACCGAGGCTGGCGGCGTACCCTTTGGCTTTACCGACGACGTGGTCATCGATAAATCGGGGCATTACGCCTATTTCAGCGACGCTTCCAGTCGTTGGGGCTTGGGCAGCGATGGCGAGGCGATCATTGAGCACGGCGGTGACGGTCGGTTGTTGCGCTATGACTTTCAGTCCGGAAAAACCACGATCCTGCTCGATAAGCTGGAGTTTGCCAACGGCGTGACCCTGGGGCCTGATGAGAGCTTTGTGCTGGTCAACGAAACCGGCGCCTATCGCATCAGCCGTTATTGGCTGAGCGGACCGAAGGCCGGCACCCACGACCTGTTCATCGACAATTTGCCGGGGCTGCCGGACAACCTCGCGTTCAACGGTCGCGACCGTTTCTGGGTGGCGCTCTATGCACCGCGCAATGCGCTGCTCGACGCCACGGCGCCACACCCCTTTGTGCGCAAATTGATCGTGCGGGCGTTGATGCTGCTGCCCAAACCGGTGGAAAAACGCGCGTTTGCACTGGGACTAGACCTCGAGGGCAAGGTCATTGCCAACTTGCAGGATGCGAGCGACGGCAATTACTCGCCGATTACCACGGTGCGAGAGTACGGGGACTGGCTGTATCTGGGGTCGCTGAAGGCCAACAACATGGTCCGGTTGCCGCTGAGCACCGCACTGCAGAAATAACCCCAATCGAACAACTGTGGGAGCGAGCTTGCTCGCTCCCACAGGGAATTCGTACAGACTCGACTACCGTGGATCGCTTTCGTTATCGCGCACGGCGTTGTCCGTTTCTTCCAGCACCCGTTCAGGGTCCATCGCGGTGGTGTCGTCCTCATTTAACGGGCGCACGCCTTCGTTGTCCGGCAATTCGTCGATGCCAGGTTCGTCTTCGGGGTTGACCGCCGTGCGGCCGGGGCTGAGAGGTTCGGGACGGGTGGGAATCGGGTCGTATCCACCCTGCTCTTCACTGGGGAATTTTGGATCGGGCATTTGGCACCTCGCAGGGAGTCGAAAAAGGTCGGACTCTGATCTTTCGAGGTGCCGGTATTTATCCCCGTTCCAATTTTTAAGCCACCGGTCGTCGGTGGGTTTTCAAGGCACGTCAGGACGGCGACTGGAGCCGATCAGCGATTTTTTGCTTCACCTGCACGCGCGTCTCCTTGAGCTTCTTCAGTGCGTCATCGCTAGGCGCATCCGATTTTGCGGTCTCAGCCTTGACTACCTCAGCGTCCGCTTGGGAATACTTGTTGATCAGCGAATCCAGTACTGGATCCTTGGAGCGTTTTTGCTGGATATCTTCCTTTGAAATTTTCAGGTCCTGATAAAGGTCGTGTGGCACCGGCATGGAACACCTCCGTTATTGATCGGCAGCAAACGCGATTTATTGCGTTTACCAACTATCAGAATGGCCTCGGTTACCGTGTTCTGTCGACCGTCTATCAGACCAGCGGTGTCCGTTCGTCGTCCTGGCGCAAACGCGATAAAACCTTTGTCCGAACGCCGACCTCCATTGAATAACGATCACCTGATCGCCTTCAAAACCTGTGTGGAGAATAACCAATGGACGGATTCAACCTACGCCACCTCGCTCTGGCCGTGGCCTTGAGCTCCAGCATGGGCGTTGCCTTTGCCGCGACTTCCAATGACTTCGTCGATGACGCCGCAGCCGGTGGCATTGCAGAAGTCGAGACCAGCAAACTGGCCCTGGAAAAAAGCTCATCGGCCGACGTCAAGGCATTCGCCAACATGATGATCGCCGATCACACCAAGGCCAATGAAGAATTGACGGCGCTGGCGAAGAAACACGACATCAAGGTGCCGGACGACACCACGCTAGTGAAGCAAGCCAAGGAAAAAATTCTCGATTTGCGCGATGAGTCATTCGACGCCGCCTATGCCACCAATCAGGTGAAGGCACACGAAGAAACCATCGAGCGCTTCAAAAAAGAAGCCAACACCGTCACGGACGATAAGGTCAAGGGCGGCACGGAGCTCAAAGGGTTCGCGCAAAAAATGTTGCCGGCGCTGGAAAAACATCTGGAGATGGCGAAAAAACTCCAGGCCGCTCACCCCAACAAATAAACCACTCAAAAAGAAGGCCGCATCGATTGATGCGGCCTGCCCGCCTCAGGAGCTCCCGCCAACAAAACAGCGCCGCGCAGGATCATCGTCATTAAATCGCCGTGTGTCTGTGCACCTACTAGAGTTACCGGCAACTGCTACGGGGATCAAATAATCCACGGGCACGAACAACTATTGCCTGCGGCAATTGTCATTGATTCACGCCGGTGTTTTTTTGGGGAATCGGCGCAGCATTTTTTCAGGAGCTCAGACACATGGCAGCACTGCATATCGGCACTCTCGATGCGATGAAAAGCAACCAGACACAACTGGTTGGCGATTGGATGACCAGTCAGGAAGCCACTGGCGCAACCCGCAACTTGAAAGAACACGACCTTAAACAGCAGACATCGGAATTCCTGCAACTGCTGATCGCGGGCCTGGAAAATGGCAATGGCCCTAACGTCAACGCGCCAGGCTGGGATGACATTCGTCAATTCCTCGAAAAGCTCTCCCACAGCCGCGCCCTGTCAGGCCAGGATTCACACCAGACCGCCAGCTTCATTTTCTCGCTCAAAGGCCCGATGTTCGGTCTGTTGCAACGCCACTACGAAGCCAATCCAGCCATGCTCGCCGAGCAACTCTGGGAAGTTTCCGAATTGGTCGACGCGTTGGGCATGCACACCATCCGCACCTTCCAGAAATCGCGCGAAGCGGTGATCAAGCGCCAGCAGGAAGAACTGCTGGAACTCTCGACCCCGGTGGTCAAGCTCTGGGACGGCGTGCTGGCGCTGCCGATGATCGGCACCCTCGATTCGCAACGTACTCAAGTGGTCATGGAATCCTTGCTGCAGCGGATCGTCGATACCGGCTCGGAAATCGCCATCATCGACATCACTGGCGTGCCGACTGTCGACACCCTCGTGGCTCAACATTTGCTCAAAACCGTGACCGCGATTCGCCTGATGGGTGCCGATTGCATCATCAGCGGCGTGCGTCCACAAATCGCCCAGACCATTGTGCACCTTGGCCTGGACCTGCAAGGCGTGGTCACCAAAGCCAACCTCGCCGATGCCCTGAAACTTGCCCTCACCCGTCTGGGAATCACCGTCAGCAAGTCGGTATAAGCCGATGGAACGCATTCCGATTCTAAAAATGGGCGATTTTTTGTTGGTGACCATTCAGGTCGACATGCACGATCAGCTCGCGCTAACCCTTCAGGACGACCTGTCGGAACGCATCAATAAAACCTCGGCGCGGGGTGTGCTGATCGACATCTCCGCGCTGGACATGGTCGATTCGTTTATCGGCCGGATGATCGGGACGATCTCCGGCCTTTCGAAAATCATGGACGCCGAAACCGTGCTCGTGGGCATGCAGCCTGCAGTGGCAATCACGCTGGTGGAACTGGGGCTAACCCTGCCCGGCGTAAGCACCGCGCTGAACGTCGAACGTGGCATGAAGCTGCTTCAGGAACGGGTGCGTGAGCAATGAACGTCCGTAGCAGCGGTACGCAAGCGATTAATATCGAGCAGGATGTGGTCCTGGCACGACAGACTGCGCGCAAGCTCGCTACGGAGTGCGGCATGCGCCTGATCGACCTGACCAAGATGGTCACCGCCGTCAGCGAGCTGGCGCGTAATACGATGGTGTATGGCGGCGGCGGCGACATGGACTGGCAGATCCTCGACGAAAATTCCAGAGTCGGTTTGCGCCTGACCTTTCGCGATGATGGCCCGGGCATCCCGGACATCAAACTGGCAATGACCGATGGCTGGACCTCCGGCAGCGGTCTGGGCCTGGGCTTGACCGGGGCAAAACGTCTGGTGGAAGAGTTCGAACTGGACACCGCGCCCGGCAAGGGCACACGCATAACGATTACCCGATGGACATGAAGATCAAGGGATCACTGACCCAGGTTCTGTTGATCGAGGACCTGAGTCAGATCGGCCATGCCCGGCGCACGGCGCAAAGGCTCGCCGAAGACAATGGCTTCGATGCCACTGACGCCGGACGCGTGGCACTGGTGATTACGGAGCTGGCGAGCAATGTGCTCAAGCACGCCACCCGTGGTGAATTGCACCTGCGGATCCTGCCCGGCAAAAAAGCCAATGGCATCGAGATCATCGCCGTGGATCGTGCGCAGGGTTTTGACTTGCAGGCTTGCCTGACTGACGGATTTTCCACTGGCGGCACTCAGGGCATTGGCCTGGGCGCGGTGTCACGTCAGACGGAGGTATTCGATGTCTACGCCGATTCCCGAGGTGCGGTGATCCTGGCCCGTCTGTATTCCCGTCGTGACAAAGACTCGGATCTGCGCTGGGGCGTCAGTCAGCATTCGTTACACCATGACCCGGCGTGTGGCGATGTCTGGCACCTGGCGATTGACGGTCCAGACCTCAGCGCCTTGGTGATCGACGGTCTGGGCCATGGCGAAGAAGCCGAGCACGCCGCACGCGCCGGTGAAAAAGCTTTCGCGCTCGCGCCATTCGCCTCGCCGCTGTTGCTGCTCGAAGACATCCATCAGGCCATGATGGGCACCCGTGGCGGTGCATTGGCAATTGCCCAGTTCCACGGTCACCTCGACAAACTCACCTTCACCGGTATCGGCAACATCGGCGCCAATCTGGTCGCTCCGGGCAAGTCCCGCGGCATGGCATCCCATCCGGGCATCGTCGGCGGGCAGTACCGCAAAGCCCAGCCCTTTGAATATGCTCACGTGAACGGACAACTATTGATCATGTACAGCGACGGCCTGCAGTCCCGTTGGAACCTGCAAGATTACCCCGGCCTGGTGCACCGCCATCCGGCGGTCATCGCCGCTGTCCTGCACCGCGACTTCTGCCGGGGCCGGGATGACGCAACGGTCCTGGTCGTTGCTCTGGAGGCTGGCCATGACTGAATTGTCCGCACTTTCGAGCGACGAACAAGCCGCACTCATCAAGCGCTTGCAGAGTGAGGCGGCTTCCCTGCGCGAAGAGCTCGAAGAGACCAATCAGGGCGTGCTCGCGCTGTACGCCGAACTCGATACCCAGGCCGAAGAGCTGCGTCAGGCATCAGACCTCAAAAGCCGCTTCCTCTCGTACATGAGCCATGAGTTTCGCACGCCGCTGGGCTCGATCCTGAGCATCGCCAGCCTGTTGACCGATGAGCTTGATGGCCCGTTGAGCCCCGAACAACACAAGCAGGTCACGTTCGTCAGTACCGCCGCGCGGGAGTTGAGCAACATGGTCGACGACTTGCTCGACCTGGCAAAAATCGAGGCCGGGCGCATCACCATCTCGCCCGCCTGGTTCGATATGCTCGATTTGTTCGCCGCCCTGCGCGGTATGTTTCGCCCGATCGTCGACGCTACGGCGGTGGACCTGATCTTTGAAGAACCGGTCGGACTGCCGCGTCTGTACACCGATGACAAGAAGCTGGCGCAGATCCTGCGCAACTTCATTTCCAATTCGCTGAAGTTCACCGCGCGCGGCGAAGTAAGGGTCTCGGCGTCGCTGGAAGGCGCAAACCAGGTGCGCTTTGCCGTCAGCGACACAGGAATAGGTATCGCTGCCGAGCTACATGGTGCATTGTTCGAGGACTTTTCCCAAGTCGACTCTCCGCTGCAAAAGCGCTTGCGCGGTACCGGACTGGGCCTGTCCTTATGTAAACGCTTCGCTGCATTGCTGGGCGGCGAAGTCGGGGTCGAGAGTACCCCGGGGGTCGGTTCGACCTTCTTCGTGATCATCCCGCTGGCCATTGCCATGGAGCCTGCCGATGAAACGTGACATTCGCCTGTTGATCGTCGATGACAATGCCGCCACACGCTACGCCCTGCGTCGCCGCCTGGAGCCGCATGGCTACAGCGTGCTGGAGGCCGGAACCGGCGGCGATGGCCTGGCAATAATCGACAGTGAGCAGATCGATGCATTGATTCTGGACGTCAACCTGCCCGACATGAGCGGGTTCGACATTGTCCGTAAACTGCGCTCAGAACCTGCCACGGCCTTGTTGCCGGTGATTCACGTGTCGGCTGCCTCGATACAGACCGGCGACATTATCACCGGCCTCGACGCCGGGGCCGATGCCTACCTGATTCATCCCGTGGACCCGGACGTCTTGCTGGCGACCTTGCGCACCCTGATGCGGGTGCGTGATACAGAAAACGCCCTGCGCGAAAGCGAGGCGCGGTTTCGCGAGATCTTCGTCAACGTTTCGGCACCCATCGCCGTGCTGGACGCCCAATTCAACGTCCACGAATGCAACCACGCGTTCGCCCGGCTGATCCAGGACAACCGCGATCCGCAGACCTTGCGCGAATGCTTCGCCGAACAACAAGAGGCGATCCTCGACGAACTGCGCGTGCGCCTGACGGCGGGCGAGCGCTGGAAAGGCACCTTGAACATCCGGGTGGAGGGCGAACTGCGGGAAACCGAGTGGCAGATTTCGCCGTATCGCACCCCTGAGTTGAGCCTGGTGTTCGTCGAGGATGTCACCGAACATCGCCACCGCGAACGCTCGCACCTGGCACAGCTCGACGACGCTACCTCGCAGCTGGAACATGAGATTGCCGTGCGCGTGCGCACCGAGGCCCAGCTGCTGCAAGTGCAGAAGATGGACGCCTTGGGCAAGCTGACCGGCGGCATCGCCCATGACTTCAACAACCTGCTGACCGGCATCATCACCAGCCTGGAATTGATCCAGAAACGCGTGGCCAACAACCGTACCGACAAGGTCCAGTTATACGCCGAAGCGGCGTTGAACTCGGCCATGAGCGCTGCCTCGTTGACCCATCGCTTGCTGGCCTTTGCGCGCCAGCAGCCGCTTGATACACGACCGGTGGACATCAACGAACACATCCGCTCCCTCGAAGAATTGCTGGTGCGCACCATCGGCGAACACATTGCGCTGAAGCTCGAACTGACCTCCAAAGCCTCGATTGCGTTGGTCGACCCGATCCAGCTGGAAAGTGCCATGCTCAACCTGGTGATCAACGCCCGCGATGCCTTGCCGCAGGGCGGCAATATCTGGGTCAGCACTTACGCCGCGTATTCCCACGGTGACATGAAGCTGGCAGATGGCGCCTACGTTGCGTTGTCGGTACGTGACGACGGGACTGGTATCGAACACAGCGTGATCGACAAGGTTTTCGATCCGTTTTTCACCACCAAGCCGCTGGGCCAGGGCACCGGGCTGGGGTTGTCGAGTATTTACGGCTTCGCCCGCCAATCAGGTGGCGATGCGCACATCCGCAGCGTGGCCCGCCGTGGCACGGAAGTGACCATCATGCTGCCTGCCAGCAAGGATCCGACCACCGCTGAATCGGTGCCGGTCACCGTTGATAATCAGGGTTCGGGCGAGCATGTACTGATCGTCGAAGACATGCCGGCGGTGCGCATGTTTGTTGCCGAAGTGCTGGCGGACGCCGGTTATCGTTGCACCCAGGTCGGCGACATCGACAGTGCGCTGGAGCGCCTGCAAAACGACCCCTCGATTGATCTGATGCTGACCGACGTAGGGCTGCCGCGCATGAATGGTCGGGAACTGGCGGATGTCGCCCGTGGCTGGCGCGAGAGTTTGCCGATCCTGTTCATGACCGGTTATGCGGAAAATGCCATCAACCGCCAGGTGTTCCTCGGCGATGGCATGGAGATGTTGATCAAACCGTTCCAGATCAACGAACTGCTGGACAAGGTACGGCTCACCCTCGGCTACGCCTGATATTCGCCTTTCCAGGATCGTTCCCACGCTCCGCGTGGGAATGCAGCCCGGGACGCTTCGCGTCCCAGAGTCGGACGCAGAGCGTCCGGTGAGGCATTCCCACGCGGAGCGTGGGAACGATCATAGGCCCCCAAGCACTCGTGCCAGAAACGGGGCCGTGCGGCTCTTTTTGCTCTTCGCCACTTTCTGCGGCGTGCCGGCCACCACAATCTTGCCGCCCTGATCCCCCGCCCCCGGTCCGATATCGATCACCCAGTCACTCTGCGCCACCACGCGCATTTCATGCTCCACCACAATCACCGTATGCCCCGCCACCACCAGCGTATTCAATTGCTCGAGCAGCCGATCCACGTCCCGGGGATGCAAACCGGTCGTAGGTTCGTCGAGCACATACAACGTCGCTCCGCGCTGATTACGTTGCAGCTCGGTGGCCAGTTTGATGCGCTGGGCCTCACCGCCCGAGAGCTCGGTCGCCGGTTGCCCGAGGCGCAAATACCCCAGACCGATGTCGCGCAATACCTCCAGTGAGCGGCGGATACCCGCCTGCTCGGCGAACACCTCGACCGCTTCGTCCACTGTCAGCTGCAACACCTGGGCGATGTTCAAGCCTTCCCAGGTGACGGCCAGTGTCTGGGGGTTGTAGCGTGCGCCGTGGCACGTCGGGCATGGCGCATAGACGCTGGGCATGAACAGCAACTCGACGCTGACAAAGCCTTCACCTTCGCAGGTCGGGCAACGGCCCTTGGCAACGTTGAAGGAGAACTGCCCGGCGTCGTAGCCCTCAGCTTGCGCCTCGGGGGTAGCGGCGTACAGTTTGCGCACGTTGTCGAACAGCCCGGTGTACGTCGCCAGGTTCGAGCGCGGCGTGCGGCCGATGGGCTTCTGATCGACCTGCACCAGGCGCTTGATCGACTCCAGCCCCGCCGTGACCTGACCGCCGCTGACTTGCGGCGAATCGTCCTCAAGGCTCAATGCTTCAGATTCGCTGTCGTTGGTGGCACGCCCCAGATGTGCGCCCACCAGTTCCAGCAGCGCCTGGCTGACCAGACTCGATTTACCCGAACCTGAAACGCCGGTTACGGCGGTAAAACAGCCCAGCGGAAACTCGACGCTGAGGTCGTCCAGGTTGTTGCGCGTGATGCCTTCGAGCCTTAGCCAGTCCGTCGCCTTGCGGCTCGTTCTGGTTTCGCGGACCTGTTCGGCGAACAGGTAGGCGCGGGTCTGGGAATCCTTGATCTCGGCCAATCCCTGCGGCGGTCCGCTGTACAGAATCCGGCCGCCGTGCTCACCGGCGGCCGGGCCGACATCGATCAGCCAGTCCGAGCGGCGCATGGTTTCCAGATCGTGCTCGACCACAAACAACGTGTTGCCGGCAGCCTTCAAGCGTTGCAGTGCTTCGAACAACGCTTCGCCATCCGCCGGGTGCAGACCGGCCGACGGTTCATCCAGCACGTAGATCACGCCAAATAGCTGCGAACCCAATTGAGTCGCCAGGCGCAAGCGCTGCAACTCGCCGGAGGACAATGTCGGCGTGCTGCGATCCAGAGCCAGGTAACCCAGCCCCAGGTCAGTCAAGGTGCTGACCCGCTCGAGCAAGTCCTGTGCGATCCGTTGCGCGGCCAGGCGCTTTTCCACCGACAGGTTCGGCGTATGCCGCACGTCAGGTGCGCTGGCATGTCCGCTGGCGCCGTGGGCCACGCGCTGTTCACGGGCCTCGCGGGTCTGGACATGGGTCAATACCTCGCCCGCTTCATCGGCCTGTTCGAGGTAGCTGTGCGCCGCTACCGGCTTGAGCACTTCGGCCACTTGCAGCAACGGCATTTGCGACAACTCGCCGATGTCGTAGCCGGCAAATGTCACCGACAATGCCTCGCGCTTGAGCCGTTTGCCATCGCACAACGGACAAGGGCTACCGAGCATGAATTGCGAAACACGCTTCTTCATCAGCGCACTTTGCGAATGACTGAAGGTGTGCAGGATGTAGCGTCGGGCGCCGGTGAACGTGCCCTGATAGCTGGGCTCCATTTTGCGTTTGAGCGCGACTTTGGTTTCGTCAGGCGTCAGCCCGGCATACACCGGCACGGTCGGGGTTTCTTCGGTGAAGAGAATCCAGTCACGCTGTTTTTTCGGCAGGTCGCGCCACGGTTTGTCGACGTCGTAGCCCATGGTCACGAGGATGTCTCGCAGGTTTTGTCCCTGCCACGCCGTGGGCCAAGAGGCGACCGCGCGTTGGCGGATGGTCAGGCTCGGGTCCGGGACCATCAGCGCTTCGGTGACGTCATACACCCGGCCCAGGCCATGACATTCGGCGCATGCTCCTTGAGGGGTGTTGGGCGAGAAGTCCTCGGCGTACAGCATCGGTTGCCCCGGCGGGTAACTGCCGGCGCGGGAGTAGAGCATTCGGATCAGGCTCGACAGCGTGGTCACGCTGCCCACCGAAGACCGCGTGCTCGGCGTACCGCGCTGCTGTTGCAGGGCCACCGCCGGTGGCAGGCCTTCGATGGAGTCAACGTCCGGCACGCCGACCTGATCGATCAGACGCCGCGCATACGGCGCCACGGATTCGAAATAGCGGCGTTGCGCTTCGGCGTAGAGGGTCGAAAACGCCAGTGACGACTTGCCCGAACCCGAGACACCGGTGAACACCACCAGCGCATCCCGGGGGATGTCGACGTCGACGTTCTTGAGGTTGTGTTCACGGGCACCGCGCACCCTGACCATGCCGGAAGGAGGAGTTGAAGTGCGCTTGGAAGTCATCGATTGGCCTTAAATAAATTACAGAAAATCTATTGATCGTTCCCACGCTCTGCGTGGGAATGCCTCTTGTGACGCTCTGCGTTACGCTTCTGGGACGCAGAGCGTCCCGGGCTGCATTCCCACGCAGAGCGTGGGAACGATCTGTCCACAATGAAAGCGAGCTTACTCACTGAGGACTGTGCGGATCATTCGGGTCAGTGCTTGCGGCCCATAAGGTTTGGTCAGCAAAAACGTCTCGGGACTGAGCTGATGATTGCGTGAAATGATGTCGCGTGTGTGGCCGGAAGTGAACAGCACCTTCACAGGCGGATTCTGCACTTTGGCCCACGCCGCCAGGTCCGAGCTTTTGATCAGGCCGGGCATGACCACGTCGGTAAAGATCAGGTCGACCGTCATGCCCTCCAGCAACATCTGCATCGCCTGGTCGCCGTTGGCCGCGGTCAGGACCTGATAGCCCTCTTCGCGCAGCAGTTCCACCGCCGTGCTGCGCACCGCCTCGTTGTCCTCGACCACCAGAATGGTTTCGTGCCCGCCCCGGCCGACTGAGTCTCGCAGCGTTGATTCACCGGTCAAGGCACGCAAACAGCGTGGAAAGTGCAGATGCACCCGAGTGCCCTGCCCCACCTCGCTGGAGATATCGATATGCCCCCCGCTCTGCTTGACGAAACCGAACACCATGCTCAACCCAAGCCCGGTGCCCTGACCGTCGGCCTTGGTGGTGAAAAACGGTTCGAACGCCTGCTCGAGCACTTCGGGCGTCATGCCAGCGCCAGTATCGGCCACCACAACGCGGACATAATCGCCAGGGACAAGGCCCTTGCCGGCACAGAATTTACGGTCGAGCGTCACATTCTGGGCGCTCAACACGATGGTGCCTTCGCCCTGCATGGCGTCACGGGCGTTGATCGCCAGATTGAGAATGGCGTTTTCCAACTGGTTACGGTCGACGTTGATGTTCCAGGAATCCTCAGGCACGTCCACTTCGATCTGAATGGTTTCCCCTAGCGCGCGCTGCAACAGCTCTCCGACCCCTTCGAAGATCTGCTGTGGATTGCACACCGCCGGCGACAACGGTTGACGACGGGCAAACGCTAGCAATTGCGAGGACAGTTTGGCGCCGCGCTCGACCGCCGCAATCGATGCGGTGACCCGGCGCTGCACATTGGCATTGTCGGGCTCATGGCGTGCCAGCAAATGCAGATTGCCAGCGATCACTTGCAACAGATTGTTGAAGTCATGGGCCACGCCGCCGGTGAGGCCGCCGATGGCTTCGAGTTTCTGCGACTGGCGCAGTTGTTCTTCCGCCGCCAGCCGCGCCTCGACTTCGTCGGCCACACGCTGCTCCAGGTTACGGGTGAACTTGAGCAAGGACTCTTCGGCCATTTTGCGTTCGTGAATGTCGATCAACACGCCAGGAAATCGAAAGGGCTCACCCTGCTCATTGAACTCGCAGCATCCGCTGGCCTGAACCCACAGATAACTGCCGTCGGGACGCAGCACCCGGTATTCGGCGTTAAAGGGCACGCCGGTGGCGACTGACTTGTCGAACTGCTCGTTGACCCAGTTGAGGTCGTCGGGATGAATCCGTGACGCGGCAATATCCGCCGCCAAGTCGGCCAGGTTCGACTCTGCAGGAAAGGAAAAGGTGCGGGCGAAGCGCTCATCGCCGGACAGGACGTGGGCTTTGACATCCCAGACAAAGGAGCCCAGCAAGGCCCCGGCATTGAGTGCCAGGCGTACGCGTTCGTTGTCGGCGCGATAGGCATCTTCCGCTTCCTGGCGTCGGCGTTCGGAAATCACTCGTTCAGTCGTTTCCACCACCATCGCCATGACACCGGCAGGACGTCCGTCATCGTCGGCGACCGGGCTGTAAAAGAGGTCCAGCCAGACCTCTTCGGGGATGCCATCACGCAGGAGCACGAGGTCTTTGTTACGGTAAGACAACGTGCCGCCGGCCAGGCAGGTATCGACCACGTGGCGGTTGAAGTCGGCCACCTCAGGCCAGCCGAGTTCCACCGGGGCACCCAACAGATAGGGATGGCGGCCACCGGCGAAGACCGAATAGGCGTCGTTATAAATCATGTAGCCCGCACGGCCCCAGAGCATCACCATGGGCAGCGGCGAGGCGAGCAATAACTGCACGGCGCTGCACAGGCTCCTGGGCCAGGTCTCGATGTTTCCAAGTTCAGTACGGGTCCAGTCGAACACACGAATACGGGCGGCCATTTCACCGTCCCAGCCTGCGCATCCGTGGCTATCAGATAGAAACTGCATCGACTGTTCAATATCCCTGAAAGTGGCTGACTAGCGGGATCGAAACCGCATGAAGACGGTGTGGGCCCGTTTGTTTCGAGCTTAACCGATGCCAATGGTTTCATTAGAGGTATAGCTGATTTTGTTTCTGCGCAGACCTCACACTTCGATCAGGTGCTTGAGCGGGTGATAGCCGGTTTTGAGCGTGGCGGCGACGTCGAGAATCGCCTTCTCGATGCCGTTCAAGTGCATGCAGGTCAGCTCGATGGCAGCACTCTGATTGCCGGCCTCGATGTACTCGATCAACCGCAAGTGTTCGTCGTCGCGGCACGCCTCGTGGCTGTCGTCATCCAGCGCAGCGGCGTACAGCGAGGCGCGGGAAATCAGCTTCTGGAACCAGTCCAGCAACACCGGGTTGTTCAGGCTTTGCGCGAGCTTGATGTGGAACTCCCCGAGCAGGTGAATCAGCCGCTCGTGGTCGCCACTGCGATGTGCCTCGTCCTCAAGTAACAGGTGATCACGCAGGTCCTGGGTCACCGCAGTGTCCCGTCGGCGGCACAGTTCGCTGACGATGCCGATCTCGATCAGGCGCCGGGTTTCGAACAGCGAGCGGATCTCTTCGTCACTCGGCAACGACACCGAAGCACCTTTATTGGGCTCGGTGGTGACCAGTCCGTCCGCTTCCAATTGCTTGAGCGCGGCACGAACCGACGTGCGGCTGACGTTAAAAAGTTCAGCCAGTGACGCTTCGCCCAGCTTCATGCCGGGCCGCAACGAACGTTTGCTGATCGCCTCGTAAACCCCTTGGTAGACGCGGTCGACCGTGGTCTCGAGTTTTTTCTCGGTCATTGGAAACACTCCTTTAGCGCTAAACAACCGGCCCCAGGCGATGAACAGCCTTTGAAAAAGGGGGTTGCACGAGCAGATTAATCCGGCTATTTGTAGATTGCATCCAGATATTGCATACAATAATTAGAGGATTGCACCATCATGGGTCAACCAATAGCAATCGAAGTGCGTAACGTCTCCAAGCGGTATTCCGACGATCCGGGGCAAGCTCCCGCGCTCGACAACGTGTCGGTCGATATAGCCGACAACGAGTTCTTCACCCTGCTCGGTCCCTCCGGCTGCGGCAAAACCACCTTGCTGCGCACCATCGCCGGCTTCGAGCATGTCAGCGAAGGGCAGATTCGCCTCGCGGGCGAGCCTGTCAACGATTTGCCCCCGTTCAAGCGTCGGGTCAACACGGTATTCCAGAGTTACGCGCTGTTTCCGCACATGAGTGTTGCGCAGAATATCGCCTTCGGCCTTGAGATGCAGGGTCTTGATCGCGAGCAAACTGCCCAGCGTGTCAATGAGATGCTGGCGCTGGTGCAAATGCAACACCTGGCCAAGCGCAAACCGGCTGAATTGTCCGGCGGCCAGCAGCAACGCGTAGCACTGGCCCGAGCCTTGGCGCCCAAACCCAAAGTGCTGTTGCTGGATGAACCGCTGTCGGCGCTGGACCTCAAGCTGCGCAAGGAAATGCAGGTCGAACTCAAGCGCGTGCAGAAGGAAGCCGGAATCACCTTTATTTTCGTGACTCATGATCAGGAAGAAGCCCTGACGCTGTCCGACCGCATCGCCGTGATGTCCGCCGGCAAGATCCTGCAGATCGGTACGCCGAACGATATCTATGAACGTCCGCAACATCGCTTCGTCGCCCAGTTCATCGGCGACATCAACTTCCTTCCCGGCCATCTCAAGCGCGGTCAGCACAACGAAAAACTCTTCGTGCCCAGCGGCATGCCGGTGGAAATCCCCTGCCCGGCCCAAGGGTTCGACGGTGCAGCAGTGCAATTGGCGTTTCGCCCGGAGCGTTCGCAACTGGTTGACCTTGAGCAACCGCATCACTTGCGCGGCGTGATCGAGGCGGTGTTGTACGTTGGCACCGCGACCCTTTACCAATGTCGGTTGAACAACGACATCAAAGTCATGCTGCGCGAGAACAATGAAGGCCTGAATCGCGGCCGTGGGGTCGGTGACCGCGTCGCGGTCCACCTGCCGCCCCACGCCTGCCTGTTGATGGAGGCCTGATATGAGCGTCAGCAGCACTTCTCCCGCCCTTAACCGTGCGTTGCTACTGAGCCCGGTGGTTCTGACGTTGCTGGCCCTGATCGCGATTCCGCTGGGGATCATGGGCTACATCAGCCTGTTGCCGCGCAATGTGTACGGCGGTGTCGACTGGCAAGCCAACTGGCAATTGCAAAGCTATGTGCAGCTGTTTTTCCAGGAAGGTTTTGACGGTGAGCTGGAACTGAACTGGGTCTACGCCCAGGCGCTGTTGCGCTCGGTGTTCCAGGCCGGTGGCACGACGTTGTTGTGCTTCCTGTCCGGCTTTCCGGTGGCCTTGTGGATGTCGAGTCTGACCCCTCGGCGGCGCAACCTGATGGTCTTGCTGATCACCATCCCGTTCTGGACCAACCTGCTGATCCGCAACTACGCGTGGCTGATCATCCTGCGCGAACAAGGCTGGGTCGCCCAGAGCCTCAATGCGCTGTTCCCGCAGGCCGGCGGCATCACCCTGCTCTACAACGACTTCGCGGTCAGCGTCGGGCTGGTCTACAGCTTCCTGCCGTTCATGATTCTGCCGATCTATTCGACCCTGGAAAAACTCGACTGGCGCCTGGTGGAAGCCGCCTACGACCTGGGCGCCAATCGCTGGTACGCGCTGAAGCGGATCATCCTGCCGCTGTCGATGCCGGGGGTGATTGCCGGCGCGCTTCTGGTGTTCGTGCCGAGCCTCGGCGCCTTCATCACCCCGGCGATCCTCGGCGGCGGCAAGACGCTGATGATCGGCAACCTGATCCAGCAACAGTTCGGCACCGCGCGCAACTGGCCACTGGG